>SDBT01005591.1_pt1 | contig 21060 bp, 21 predicted proteins | sample 2277101 | NCBI WGS metagenome assembly SDBT01 (sample SAMN10404973, study PRJNA504765) | marine sediment metagenome | isolation source: marine sediment core GS10_PC15, 103 cmbsf | place: Arctic Ocean: Southern Knipovich Ridge | collected 2010
GCAAACGCTTCAGCAAGCTAGATTGGTCGCAGGCCGCCGGAGGGTACGCGAATGGCTAGCAGCCTGATTCGAAATCAGGTGCCCCGCAAGGGGTTGAGGGTTCGAGTCCCTTGCCCTCCGCTCTTAAGCCCCTACGTAGCAACGAGTTACGTCGGGGCTTTTTTTGTGCTTTACCTGGCAAAAAAAGCGGTCAGTTTGCCGGTGCTAGGCCGGTGCTAGGAATTTTGATCAATTCTCCGAAGTGGAAAATGACGTGCGTATATCATAAATAGAGGTTGATGGTTCTATACTCACTCCTACAAAGGTGCACACGATATGATGACACAAAATCAAACGGATGGGCCCATGTCTCGCAAGGAAGCCGCAGAGTATTTGGGTATAAAAACACAGACGTTAGCCGTGTGGGCACTCGACGGGAGATATGGGCTGAACTTTGCAAAGGTCGGCCGTCGAGCAATCTACCGACAATCCGAGTTGGATCGGTTCATCAAAGAGCGCACTTGCACTCATACTGGTCAGGTGGAAGGTTTTCGCAAGTGCAAAAAGAAAATCACACGTCGCAAGTTGACCCAAAAAGTGTAGAGTGATTTTTCACATGAACGGCCTTTTTTTACATACCTATTTTTTCCGGCATAGTAAACCAGAGCCGAGGAGACCGGCCGATGGTGGGATTCAAATCGCCCGCGGCTCCGCGTATGATTTGTCGTGTAAACAAAAGTCGATCATAGTCCGAAAGGAAAAAAACAGATGCTTGAAATCAAACTTTCCGAAGCACAAGAGACTGAATTTCGGAGTCTCTTCAATCTAAAACAAGGTGACGCTTTTCCTAGCGGTGATGCATTCCTAGGTCAGCTCAAACTTTGGCGGATTGCGTTCGATAAACTAAATGCCAAACATGCAGGCAAAACCGATCAGGAGGCCATGAGTTTGGCAATCGAAATGGAAGCGAATCGCGATTCAAACGCACTCATTGATGATGCGAAAAGACGGGCCGAAGAGGCTGGGTTGCGTGATGACAACACCGATCTCACCTTGTCTCGCGAAAGCAGTAATCCGCTGGTCGAGAATGCCAGGAAACGGGCATTGGCGGTAGCTCATTGAAATCTGAGCTTGAAGTTGTTTGAGTAAACACGAACATGAAAGGAGAGTGGAAATGAGTACCGCAGTCGTCAAGAGAGTCCGAGCGAATAAGATCCGTTCGATGCTGGATGAATCGACATCGCGGAAGAGATCGATGCTGGATGAATCGAAATCAGTCGAAGTTGACAAGCACACGGCATTGATGGCCCAGTACCTTGATTTACTGGTTGCAGAAGATCCGACATGCGAGGATTGTGATGTGTTCATCCGAACCTGCAACGCACTCGGCAAGTCGTCGGAAGATGCCGAGCGTGACTTTGAAATCATTCGTGAAGCGGAACAACTCGCGATCACGATCGCCGGGGAGGCGGAAGCGGTTGCCCTTGTGGCGAAGTTGCAGGTCGACTTTGCCGAGAAGACTAAGATTCATGATGCGGCCGAGGTTATGTTTAGCGGATCGCCCCAACCGCTGCATCCGGGAGCGTCTGCGGATGAGCTTGCAAACTATCGAAAAACGCGTTCGCCGCGCGTCGAAGCTTTTAGCCGAGCTCGGGAAGATTCCCAGGCCGTCAGCGTCCAACTGCAAGAGGCCAGGGCGACCCTTGGCGATTACGGCGTTGCGCGGAGACGACTGGCAAAACTCAAGTCGGAACACCCCAAACTCATCACGAAAGTGACGGCAGAAGAGGCGGACGCCGCGTCGCGGTCTGCGAAAGTTGAGGAGGAATTGATCGGGGCCGAGTAGATCATTGTCGCACTCTTGGCACGACAAAAAGGCGGCAGTGATCCTTGGCGGCGGCGGCGGCGGTCCGGTCGTGGTCTCTTTCCAGCCACGACCGGGCTGGCCGCCTTACTTTCAAAGACGATTTTCACTTACGATCAGGAATTAAGTATGACCGCACACAAGTCACAACCAAAACAAGGCAACCCCAATTGGGCCAAGGGAATGGTCTCCCCGAACCCGACCGGCCGTCCCAAAGGTTCTTTGTCCGGCAGGCTGAAGGCATTATCACTGCTCGACAAAATGATGGGAAATCCTGACAATCAAAAAATTCTTTCGGAGGCTTTGCAATCGGAATTTGAGAAAAATCCTTGCCAATTTTATCTGAAATTTATTGTCCCGTTACTCCCCAAGCAATCGAAATTGAGCATTGATGGAAATCTTAAACTTCCCGTCGAGATTCGCCTCGTCAATGTCAACGTCCAAGGTACCTTGCCGGTAACGGCGGAACGAGCGAGACTGAACGGCCCGACGGCCGGGTAAGTCAAGATTCGGTTATTGTATAATACTAGTAGACGCGGCTGATCCCCGCAATAAAGACCTGAGTGTGCGTGGCTTTCATACCTCGTTTGTCCACGCCCGCTCAGGTTTTCTTATAAACGAGGTATCTTATGGTTATAAGAATTCTTCCAAGACCGCGAAGCCCCTTTCCGGTCGACCCAAACGACGCTAGCCCGGTTGCCGTTTTCGAGCCCGGCGTGATTCTCGACGAGATCATCGCCAAGCGCGGTAAATTCTCGATCGACTTGTTGGACCCGAATTTTCAACTTCCACCACCATTCCCTTTCGATAACGCTCAGTTAGGCAACGATGATCTTCCGCTTGTAAAATTGGATGTGGCGTATTCACCGTGGCAGATGTCGCGACGGACTTGCTGTCCGCAAGACAAAACGCCGCTTGATACACCTTACCCACCATGCACCAAGACGGGGCTGAAGTGTCGCAAGGCAACCAAGGCGCTTCGTTCGCAACATGAGTCCATGGTCGAGGAAACTCTACAGTGGCGGGCTTCTCTAGAGCAAGAGGAATCACATCGCTTGTGGATGATCAACGAGGCTGCAGAAGCAAGAGGAGAGGCAGAACGGGAGGAATCATATCGGTACGACCTGGATCTCGAACCAACAGTTCGGTCGCCCGTGAACAAGACGGCGGAACCGGTGTTTCCACGCGATCGGCGGGATGAGCTGGCAGGAGAAAAGCCTTCCTTGGTCGTGGAAGACGAGTCTTTCCCTGATTTGGCGGACTTGTTAGCAAGGAACAATTCCAACACGGCGGAACCCGACGTCAAGGGCGAGCCTTCAACCAAGCCCGATGAAGAATATGTCCGGCTTCCGACGGACGCCACTCCTTGGGATCTCTGGCAGGGAATGTTCATAACATCCCATGTACGTGGCCTGACTTCCTGCGAAACCAAAATTTATCTTATCTGTGGGAGCCACGCGAATCGCAAAACCGGCCTTCTCTTTATCACCTATGATACGATGCATGAGGAAACGGGAGTATCCAAAGGCCATATAGACAAGGTTCTCAAAAGTCTTGCGAAAAGAGGCCTTATGGAAACGGTTCGCAAAAGGCTGGGGAAGGTGACAACTCGAAGGGTGGTTCTCTCATCGGTTATTGTGTCAAAAGACAAAGCGGACAAAATCCTGAATCGAGAGGACAAAATCCTGAATCGAAAGGGTAAAACGACGGGCCATTCCACGAATCACGTCCATGCGTCACCTCCTGCCAAGGAGAAACGTGCGCTTAACTCTGAAGATTACGAGGAAGTTGTGGACAAGTTAGCAGCCAAGATGGAACGTGCGATTGACGTCGAAGATTGTGGGGAACATGTGCAGGAGGCCGGTGACTCGGTCGGCTGGTACGATCCCGAGGAAAACATCGACTGTTTGAGCAAGGCCGGGTTAATAAAGCGCTTCGAAATGCTTGGTATTGATTCAGCTGAGAAATTCATCAACAAGCGTGGCCTGGACGCTGCCAAGGCGGTGATATTTGAGGTCGAGCACAAAAAGTCGGCAGACCCAGAGAAGACCAATATGAAGAATCTTGCTCGTTATCTGGTCGGGATTATCAATAAAGGAACAAAGATAAGACTCCATGAGCACAACCCCTACGCGGAGTACATGATTGATAAGGGCTACGGTGATTTTTCTGATGAGGAATAAGGTGAGTTTTCTGATGAGAAATAAGGTTTTGAGTGATTGATTTTAGCGTGCCCCTCTGTGGAGTGCCATTACAGCTGTAATGGCCAAGGTACCATTACAGCTGTAATGGTAGTCGGGGCCAAAGTACCATTACAGCTGTAATGGACAGAACACTCAACACTCTTACTCAACTGCCAAGGATAACCCCCTTAGGAGTTTTTTCTTCGAAAAGTGTTTTTGAGTAGCTTGCTCCTGGCAAAAGTTCGTCCTTGCGGAAGTTCGTCCTTGCAGAGAAAAGGTTAGTAGGTAAGTATTTTCATCCTTGCAGGAAAAAGTGATCACATTTTACCTTGACCGTCCCGGTCGCCGGCCCGCTGCGGCCTTGCGAGGCGATCGGGCGTGGATAGCCGAAAGTCGCCTTGGATCGCATTACAAACGAAGATAGGCGGGCTCCCGGCGACGTCTTGGCGTCGTCGACCGCCCGCAGAATTCATATGGCCTTGAGAGTCGAATCGATGCCGGCAAAACGTCAGTACAATTTTCCCAGGTGTCCCACTCATTATAGGTTAGCTATAAAACGGGATACGGTTTTTTGAGAGGGTAAGAAAATGCGGCTTGAATCGAAAATCGAAACCTTCTTCTGTGTTTTGGAAATTGAACACCAGCCGAACGGAGATATTGATTTAGTCGGTTATCGGAGATACTGCTTCCGCCCGGATGTCGATTTCGCGTATGCACTACAAATGATTCCCTCCGTCTTGATGAACGACTACGGGACGACGCTTCCTGTACCCGCAATCGGCGAAGCACGTGGGAATTTGCAAGACAAGGATAAACATGGGAACCTAGTTTTACCACCGGTCGTTTATGGTGAGACTTATGGAGATTATTCGGCGATAATTGTCCCAATCTTGCAAAATGACTCCGATGGCAAAGTGACGCAGGTCACGAAAATCCTGCTTGAACGCGCTGGTGGCGTTGTGGGCAGGGTAAAAAGCGGGAGCCATAATTTAATGCCGTCGCTGAACTGATTACACGTGGTTTTGTTTGCTGTGGGACTTGCTTACACTGGTTTCTGGCGCTTATCTCCTAGAAGATGATGATAATGATACGGACGGAGACATCTTGGTAGAAAGTGGTGGTACAAAAAAGACGTTGTGATGTGAAAAAACACGTTGGACTTATGAGGAGACAAGAAACACTGCTCGAATCGGAAACCTTCTTCTATGTTTCCAAAATCCAGTGCCAGTAATAATCTAACCTTGCTATGGACGACTCACTACGAATTTTGCATGAAACTAAGGAAAACTATGAGTATACACTTTTTTGCGTGGCGGGTGTCGTATACATACTAGAAACGTGCCATATAAGGGACCCACCCCGCGTGCGACCGTGTTTTCGACTACCTAGTTTCCATGTCACATCACTGCTAACCTCCGCGTCTTGAGTCATTGGAAATACCCCTAAGAATAACGGATGCTTCAACACGGTCGGTTATGCAAGCTCACGATGTTGCTGTATGAAGCAGAAAGGTCCGATCCTAAGGTAAACACCCATCGTGCGACCTTGATAACCTAAGCGCCTATGCAACGCCTCACACAACCTCGCCACCTCCCCATCCAAAAGAACAACATAGTAGCGATCTTGTCACACAGGGGATTTCGAACGTGCGTTTTCAGAACCTAGGAGAGGTTGGGTTGCCGGGGAAGAGGGCTGTGACCTGGACACTTTGCAAAACGGGAACCGCTAATCGATGCATCCCCCAACGCTTTACATCACGGCCTTTTTGACCCGATGTCTTCCACTTATCGGATCGGATCTGCGGCGGCCGCAGGATTCTCTGGGGCTGATCCACGTCCGATCCTAAGGGGCCGGGGCCTTTGACTAGGCCCCGCTGACCAGGCATGGGTAGATTTTCACGACCCCGAGGACGTCGCGGCCAGCTTCGATTCTGGCGGGTCAAAAAGGCCTTTCCCCCAAGTGACATTGGCGTCGTCCGGTAACCCCCGCCATTGGTGGGTGGAGTCACCTATTCTTTAGAACCCTTGACAGAATATCGCAGAACCCTATAATGGCAGTAGGTTTACGAGTCCACTAGTACGAAAGGCATGACCATGAATGCGTTGAGCTATTTGAGAGTTAGTGGGCAGGGGCAAGTCGAGAAGGATGGTTTCCCAAGGCAACGATCAGTTATCAATCGGCACGCCCGAAAGAATGTGATCCAAGTGCTTGAAGAATTCCGCGATGAGGGCGTGAGTGGCACCAATGAAATGGAAGACCGGGAGGGGCTGACCGCTTTATGGGATCGGCTGCAGCACAACGGCATCGACGTGGTTTTGGTGGAGAATGCCAGCCGCCTAGCCCGCGACCTGATGGTGTCCGAGATCATCTTGCGAAAGTTCCGGGAGCTTGGAACCCCCGTGATTGCAGCCGATTCCGGTCAAGACTTGACCGTGGCCGATGGTGATCCCACACGAACCCTCATACGCCAAGTCCTGGGGGCCGTCAGTCAGTTCGAGAAGAGCACATTGGTTGCCAAGCTGAGAGCTTCTCGGGACCGCACACGACGCGAACAGGGGCGATGTGAAGGGCCCAAGCCATTCGGCCATTTCGATCGGGAGAAGAAAGCCCTGGAACGGATCAAAGCCCTATGTCGCAAGCCACGGGGCCGAAAGAGACCAACGTACGCGAAGATGGCCGAGACCCTGAATGAGGAAGGCCATTCGACCAGAACAGGTGTTGAGTGGTCACGTGGAAGCGTTCATTCGATCTGCCAGCGGCATGGCTTTCGATAGCCGGGGCTGTAGGTAGGCTGGTAAACGATCCCGGAAATCTGACGAAAACGAGCGGGCAAGGTGGTGGGGGGGCTCACCGTGCTTGACCAGAAATTTTCACAAAAAATAAATTCATGTATGTCATTGGGCGATCAAAACCGGCCAGGGATGGGCGTTTGAAAACCGGCCATTTGAGAGGAGCACCGTGCGGGCTTTCGTGATAGAGCCGTTCGCCGTCGATGGTCGGCGTCCCTCGCACGCCGGGCACGGGGTCTTTCCAGGCCTTGCCGTTGGGCGTCTGCCAGCGAATTTTCCCATCAAGGTCCATGGCCGTGACGACCGTCTGATCGCCGAGGTTTGCCAATACCACAGATTTCCGATCTTGTGCTAGATCGAGAAAGGTCGGAGAAAAGAAGATTCGGTAGACTGGATACGGCATGGTGACTCTGTCAAGCCAAGTTCCACAACATCCGGCTATTCCTTGAGTTGCTAGCCCTGCGTTGCCCAGATTTCCATGCCCCGGCGGATTGGTGGAAACGTGAAGCGGAGCAGGATGAAGACGAGGACATCTGATACTGACGTACGCCGTCGGTCCACTTTCGCCAATCCATAAAGTCCCATCGAATCACGGTTTGCACGGCGGGAGAGGTACTTCTCATCAGTGTCCCGGTTTGGTAATGTTATGGAATCGCAGGATCTTCCTGCCCAACGGACCCGCTGAGGAGGGGCTCGATGCCCAAGTTGGATGAATACGTTCGGATCGCGGAAGCGGCCGAGTATCTCGGTGTTTGTCGCAATACGCTCCGCAACTGGGGACGCAACGGAAGAATCCCGGAGTACCGGCACCCAGTGAACAACTACCGGCTTTTCAAGGTCAGTGACCTCGACAAGCTGCTCAGGAATACCGAACAATCGGCCACGAAACACCGAAGGAAACCTCGTTAGGCCAGAGCCCCATTTCGCCAAGATAGGATAGGTACTCACCGACATCACTTGCATTTAGAACAAGACCATGCTTCGCGAGTCTGTCACCACCTTGTCTGACCCGGACAAAGATTCCACCAATGTACGAAACCGAAGCCGATACCTGTCGCAAGTACGTTCTTCCGAAGCTGTACGCAGCCGGTTGGACGGATGAGCAGATTAACGAGCAACACACGTTCACGGACGGTCGCATTGTGCCGACAGGCAACCGGATTCGTCGCCGCAAGCAGAAACGGGCCGACTATCGACTTCGCATGGCCAGGGACTTTCCAATTGCCATCGTCGAGGCGAAGGCAAGCTACAAAACGGCGGGCGAAGGATTGCAGCAGGCCAAGGATTACGCCACGATCCTTGATCTCAAATTCGCCTACGCCACGAACGGAAAGGAGATCATCGAGTTCGACTTCCTTACTGGCAAGGAGCAGACAGTCGAGTCCTTTCCCACACCTGACGATCTGTGGGCTCGACTACGCAACGTCAGCGAGATAGAGGACGATGCGTCCGCCCAGCAACTCCTTACGCCCGGCTTCCATCAGCCCGACATGCAACTTCGGTACTATCAGGACATCGCTGTCAATCGCGTGCTCGAAGCCGTGCTGCGCGGTCAACGACGCATATTGCTCACAATGGCCACGGGCACCGGCAAGACCCTGACTGCGTTCCAGATCTGCTGGAAACTCTGGACGGCCCGGTGGAATCCGACCGGTGAACACCGGCGGCCGAAGATTCTGTTCCTTGCCGACCGAAACATCCTGATCGACGACCCGAAGGACAAGACCTTCACGCCGTTCGGTGACGCCCGTTGGAAAATTGCCAATGGCAAGGTCAGCAAAGGCCGGGAGATGTACTTCGCCATCTATCAGGCACTTGCCGAGGACGAGCGACGGACGGGCCTCTACAAAGAGTTCGACCCCGACTTCTTCGACTTCATCATCATCGACGAGTGCCATCGAGGCAGTGCCAAGGACGAGAGTACTTGGCGGGAGATTCTCGAATACTTTGAACCGGCGTACCAACTCGGGATGACAGCAACGCCCAAGCGTCGAGACAACGTCGACACCTACGCTTACTTCGGCAACCCGATCTACACCTACAGTCTTCGCCAGGGCATTGACGACGGTTTTCTTGCCCCCTATCGAGTCCACCGGGTAATCACCACTTTCGATGCCGCCGGGTGGCGTCCAAGCCAAGGCGATGTCGACCGATTCGGTCGCGATATTCCGGACGAAGAGTATCAAACCAAGGACTTTGAGCGGGTCGTTGCACTGAAAGCCCGGACGCGAGCGATCGCGAAACATCTGGCCGAGTTTATGAAGAAGACGAGCCGTTTTGACAAGACGATCGTCTTTTGCGTCGACCAGGAACATGCCGACGAAATGCGGCGTGAACTCAACAATCTGAACGCGGATCTGGTGCGGGAAGAGCCCGACTATGTTTGCCGCGTAACCTCGGATGAAGGCGATATTGGCAAAGGCCACTTGAGCAACTTCCAGGATGTTGAGAGAACGTCGCCCGTGATTCTCACGTCGTCGCAACTGCTCACGACCGGTGTCGACGCACCGACGTGCAAGAATGTGGTTCTGGCCCGAGTCGTGAATTCGATGGTCGAGTTCAAGCAAATCATTGGCCGGGGAACGCGGCTTCGGGACGATTACGGCAAGTATTTCTTCAACATCATCGACTTCACGCAGTCGACTCGACTGTTCGCCGATCCCGAGTTCGACGGCGATCCGGCACAAATCACGGAAGTGCTGATCGACGACGAGGGAAATGAGGCCGGTGAAGAAACCGAAGTAGATACGGGCGAAGAGAACGAAGAAGGCACGGATGAGGCGGAAACCGGCGGTGACGATATCATCGGTGACGATTGGGGCGACGATGGCGAGGGTGGCGACGGACCCGACGAGCCACGCAAATACTACTTCGACGGCGGTCAGGTTGAGATCACGGCCCACCTTGTCTATGAGCTTGACCCGGACGGAAACCAACTCCAGGTTGTGAAATACACGGAATACACGGCCGACAAGGTCCGTTCCCTCTATCGCAATGCGGCCGACCTTCGGCAAAAGTGGCTTGACCCACGGCAACGAAAAGAGATTGTCGAGAAACTGGCCGAACGGGGCGTGGATTTCGAGCATCTCGCCGAAGTCGCCCAGCAACCTGATGCCGACCCGTTCGACCTGCTCTGCCACATCGCCTTCAATGCCCCGCTGAGAACCCGACGCGAACGGGCCGAACGGCTTCGCACCGACCGGAAGGACTTCTTCGACCAATACGGTCCTCAGGCAAGGCAACTACTCAACGAGTTACTAGACAAATACGCCGACCACGGCACAATGCAATTCATCATCCCCGACATTCTCGAAGTCCCCCCAATCTCCGAGCACGGCAACGTGATGGATATCGTCCAATACTTCGGCAGCGTTGAGAAGCTTCGAGAAGCGGTTAGCCAACTACAAACGCTGCTATACGCGGCGGTTTAGGTCCAGCACAGATTGGAGCTTGTTCAATGGCAGCAAAGAAGAGCGGCGTTTTCAAGTTTCAGAAGCATGACTCCATTGGTTTTCCAGCTGCGGAACAGGATTCTAGGTTCTTGAAGGACTGCTTTGTTGACACAGGTGACTTGAGTGTCTTATTAGACGTTGGATCGCCCAAAGCGGTTATACGGGGAAGAACTGGTGCTGGCAAGTCTGCTTTGCTCAGTAAGGTTCGGGAGTCCAGCCGTGACGTCATAACAATAGTTCCAGATCAACTAGCGTTCAACTACATTACGAGCGCATCATTCATAACTGAGCTAGAACGATTGGATATCAACCTTACGCCATTCTATAAACACTTGTGGCGTCATGTTATAGCCATTGAGGTGTTCCGCCACATTTTCCCGGACGGTGAGGATGGAAATATCTTCAACAGGCTGCTTGATGTGTTTCGCAAGAAACCGAAAGAGAAGAAAGCGATAGAGTACCTGAGGAAGTACTCGGATCAGTATTGGCTCAATGTTCAGTCTGCGACAAAAGAAATAATCAGGCACAACGAAAAGGAGATAACCGGCAGTTTAGATACGGGCACAGCTGGCAAACTTACTGGCTCGCTCCCAAGTGCGAGCGCGGGGTTTTCGGCAAGGTATTCAACTACTGAAAAGAGCGACATCAAAAAGGTCGGCAGCGAATGGGTCAGTCGTTCACAGACTGCGCTTCTCTCTGCCCTTCCTTCTTTGCTTAATCAGATCCTACAGGATGAAGACCGCACCCTCTACATTGCAATTGATGGCCTGGATGAGTCGTGGGTCGAGGATCATATCCGCTACAAGTTATTAAGAGCACTAATTGGAAATGTCAGAGACTACAACCACGGAGTGACAAACCTGAAACTCCTGATGGTTTTGCGACAGGATTTATGGAACACCGTCTTTCGGGAAACGCAAGAGAAAGGCCAGCAGGCAGAGAAGACCGGCTCGCTAGCGTTGGACGTCACATGGGACAAAGCTAATCTACTCAAGGTAATGGACCTGCGGATTGAAACCCTTGTCAAAGATCAATACACAACTGCCACAATAGGGTTTTCGGATATCTTTCCCGCCAGCCTTGGGGGCGGGCGAGAGTCTAATAAGTCGACGAACAGTGCGATTGACTACATTCTTGAACGCACTTGGCTCCGCCCTCGTGATGCTATTGAGTTTGTCAATCTTTGCATTCAGAATGCAGAAGGTAAGTCTGTATTCAATAGGACAATTCTCCAGGCAGCAGAACGCCAGTATTCTGAATCTCGATTTCAATCTCTGATTGATGAGTGGGGTGAAATGTACCCGGGGATTCGCGAGTTCATCGAGTTCCTGCGTAATAGACCCTGGCACTTCAGACTGGATAGCGTTCCCCAACAAGATTGGGACAACCTTGCTTTGACATGTTTGTGCAAAGAGGAGTCGGGGGTTCTTAACGAGTTATGCAGCTCATTCAATGAAAGTAAGATATCAGGGCCTGACTATCGAAAGGCAGTCTGCGAACTCTTGTACACGATTGGGGCAATTGGATTAAAAACTGAAAGCCACCTGGAAAGCCACTGGTATCACGTAAATAACCACTCAATCACAAAGGAAGAGATTCCTGATAATGCCGAGGTGTATGTGCATAAAGCTTTACACCGTTATCTAGGTTGCGACCAAAGAAGTTCTACGAGCAGGTAGCTAGATGGTGCGTGAGTTTCATCTCGCAATGCTATGTTTGCGTGCAACGCAAAGTGATGGCCCTGTGCCTCGTCATGTTGTGTCACAGAATAGGTTCACATCAGATGCCAAAAAAGAAATCACGGAAGAAGACACCCGCCCAGCCGCAAATCACGGCACAGCAGCTTAGCAGCCTGATCAAGTCGGCCCGCAAGACCATGCGGAAGGACAAGGGGACAAGTAGCGATCTGGACAGGCTCCCAATGTTGATCTGGATCATGTTCCTAAAGTTCTTTGACGACATGGAGCAGATTGAGGAGACGAAGTCCGAGATTGCGGGGAAGAAGTACAAGTCGGCGATCGAATCACCGTATCGATGGCGGGATTGGGCCTCGAAGGCCGATGGAATTACCGGCCCGGAACTCATAGCATTCATCAGCCAAGAGGAAGCCGTGCTGCCCAACGGGAAACGCGGCCCAGGCTTGTTCGCATATCTTCGGTCGTTGGAAAGCGTGAACGGTGATAAGCGGCGTGATGTTATCTCGAATGTCTTCGGTGGCATTGTCAATCGCATGCTCTCCGGATATCAACTCCGGGACGTTCTTAATCTTATCGAGGGCATCCACTTCAGTTCGTCAGAAGAAATCTTCACACTTGGGCACATCTACGAAACAATGCTTCGTGAGATACGTGATGCGGCGGGCAGTGCTGGCGAGTTCTATACGCCTCGGCCCGTCGTGAAGTTCATGGTCGAAGCAGTCGATCCCCAAATTGGCGAGACGGTCCTTGACCCTGCATGCGGTACGGGTGGGTTCCTCAGTGAAGCGTTCGGGCATCTGCGAAAGCAGTGCCAAACGGTTCAGCATAACCGGACACTGCAAGAGAAGAGCATCTTTGGCGGCGAAGCGAAACCACTCCCGTACTTGCTATTGCAGATGAATCTCTTACTCCATGGACTACACTCGCCGACAATCACCTACGGAAACAGCCTCGGGAATAAACTGACCGAGATCGGCGACCGCGACCGGGTCGACGCGATCCTTACCAATCCGCCGTTCGGAGGTGAGGAAGAAGCAGGCATCCAGGGCAACTTCCCTGCCGACAAACAGACCTCCGAGACCGCGTTGCTCTTCCTGCAACTGATCATGCGAAAGCTCAGACGCAAGGGCGTCAAGGGCTCGGCAGGCGGACACGCGGCGGTCGTCGTCCCCAACGGCACGCTCTTTGGCGACGGCGTCTGTGCCCGGATTAAGCACCAACTCCTGACGGATTTCAACCTACACACGATCGTCCGGCTGCCCAACGGCGTTTTTGAACCCTACACGAAGATTCAGACAAACCTGTTGTTTTTCGACCGGAGCGGCCCGACCAAAACCGTCTGGTATTACGAACAGCCGCTGCCCGAGGGGCGGAAGAACTACACGAAGACAAAGCCGATCCAGTTCGAGGAGTTCGCCGACTGCCTGAAATGGTTCAAGCTCAAGCGGCGAAAGGAAAACGACCAGGCCTGGAAAGTTGCGGCCAAAGACCTCATCGAACTCGACGACGCGGGCAACGTCACCGCCGTGAACCTCGACGTGAAGAACCCGAACTCCGCCGAAGCCCTGGAACATCTCCCGCCCGAGCAGCTCGTGGAGGACATCCTCGCGAAGGAAAACCGGATTGTTGAGATCATGAAAGAGATTAAGGTAGAACTCACGGGGACGGGAGCATGACCTACATCAATGTCATAAAGTTCGGAATTGCGTTAGTCGGAGCGGTCCTAGGCATTCTTGCGACGTGGCACCAGTGGAGCAAAAGGCGAGTCAAGCTTCGCGTAGTGCCTAAGCGGAGCTACTCGTTGGGCGGTAGCAACATAGTCTCCGGCGAGGCTATTAATTCGCAAATGCAGGAGCTAGAAAAGAACAGCCTTTCCTGGTGGAGCATTGAGGTCGTTAACCTTAGTACGTTTCCACTAACGATATCGGAGGTGGGATTTGGAACACGGAAGGGACAGCGTCATGTGGTTGTGAACCCGATGATTACCGACGACGAGACTCTGCCATTTCGACTTGAGCCTCGGACAGCAGTGCTAATCCACTCCCGCCCGGATGCGACTTTCGATCCGGATCTGCTCAAGAATAAATCAGCATTCGCGGTTACTGATTGTGGAGTTGTTCGATATGGCAGGAGTCCGGTATTTAGCCAGTTCGTACAATCGATGCAAGATGGTGATGCTGGAGAGATTTCATGACATGTGCTTTTTCTTCAGTTTCACTCGCCGACGTACTCTCGCATCGCAAGAAGTTTATCGAAATCGATGATACGACAGCTTACAAGCGATGCCGTGTCAAACTTCACGCGAAGGGGATTGTTCTTCGAGACACGATTCTGGGAGCATCCATCAAGACCAAGAAACAGCAGGTTTGCAAAACGGATGAATTCTTGGTTGCTGAGATCGATGCGAAGGTAGGTGGTTTTGGCATCGTCCCGGAAGAACTGAAAGGAGCCATCGTAAGCAGCCATTACTTCTTGTTCACGGTGGATGAAACGCGTCTCGACAAGAAATTCCTTGGGCATTTCATCAAGACACCTGCGTTTCGGGAACAGGTGAACGCCCAAGGTTCGACGAATTACGCAGCCATCCGGCCATCGCATGTACTCGACTACACCATTCCACTCCCGTCGCTATCGGAGCAGCGTCGTATCGTGGCGAAGATCGGCCAACTTGCCCAACGAATCGACGAGGCAAAACGATTGAGAACGAAACTGGAGCAAGGCTATCCCCGGCTGTGTCGCTCTTTGTTCGCATCCTCGTCGGACTCGTCTGTTGCCCCAATGTCCGAACTTGTGGAGTGGCGTAGACCCGATATCGATGTTGATCCTATGGAGACGTACCATTTCGCTGGGGTCTACTGCTTTGGTCGGGGCGTGTTTCGAGGAGGTGTCAAGATGGGGGCCGATTTCTCCTATAAGAAACTGACGCAGATTAGGGCCGGTGAATTCATCTATCCGAAACTGATGGCTTGGGAAGGTGCAATGGCCGTCGTGCCCCCGGAATGCGATGGCCTTTTTGTGTCGCCAGAGTTTCCTGTCTTCGTCGTCGATACGGAGAAGATTCTTCCAGAAATGCTCGATGTCTACTTCCGAAATCCCGCAATTTGGCCCGTGTTGAGCGGAGCCAGTACGGGCACGAATGTTCGACGTCGTCGCCTGAACCCGAAGGACTTCCTCAAGCACCAGTTTCCGGTCCCTGATCGCCGCACGCAAGAAATGCTCCAGACTGTAAAGGCCAAGATCGACGCAACGCGGGGTGAGAGAACCAAGATGGACACCGAACTCGACGCGCTTCTGCCCTCGATTCTCGACCGAGCATTCAAGGGCGAATTGTGATGGGCAATGAACACACACTCAGAGAAGACGACGAAAGGCAACGGCATGAGCAACAATGAATGTCTGATCTGCGGAGGTCCGGGACATAATCGCTGGTACAACAAAGAAGAGATTGCTCAATCGCCTGGTTTCGGGAGGATTGAAGGGGAGATCAACGCATGCGGGTATTGTGGCCAGCGGATATTCCTACAAAGGAGCCTGGGGCCGCAATTGGAGATAGAAAGAACTTCCCAGCCAAGCCTCACTCCGTTTAAGATAGCCTGCCTGCTGCATGAAAGAGTTCTCAAGGGGTTAGGCGATTGCCCCATCGGTTTTCGCATGGCACGTGACGGAGATAGCACGGACGGTGAGTATAGAGTATTGCACGACTACGACAAATGGATTGACGCGTTTCCCCAAACTCCGTTGGAGCATATCGACCGGGCACTGCTAAACATCCACCGCCACATATCTCGGAAAGAGGGATTCTTTACGGGCCATTTTGAGATAGCGATTGACAACGATGATCCCTTCTGTTGTCGAACTCTCTTCTGTTCTCCACGTCAAGCCGACGATCTCTTGGAAATGATGGCGAGCATGGGATATATCGGGGGCAACGCGAATCGTCGGTCCAAGCCCGAGCCGCTTACCATAAAACTGACACCCGAAGGCCTGCAACGCATCGCGGACCTTCAAGCGGGCCAATCGGAGACCTCCGACGCATGTTTTGTCGCAATGGTCTATCACGAGAAGACAGATGCCTATCGCGGTGCGGTTCGCTCGGCCATTGAACACGCCGGATATCGTGCGGATGTGATCACTGCGGATGAAGGGCATCACAACGATTTCATCATGGACCGCGTAATCAACATGATAGATGACGCACGCTTTGTCATTGCGGACCTAACCGTTCTTCCAGAGATTCCGCCCACACATGAAGAGGACAAGACCGAAAAGGCTGAAAAAGCGAAAAATGGTGTTCGCGGCGGTGTTTACTGGGAAGCTGGCTATGCAAGGGGACGCGGCAAGGAGGTTATCTACACCTGCAACGCCGACGACAACATTTCAGAAAACCGCATCCATTTCGATATCGAGCAAATTGTAAGACTCCAGTGGAAGAATGATCGCCTCGACAAATTCACGCAAACCTTGACCAGTCGTATTGTTGCAACCGTTGGGAAAGGCCCACACTACAAAGGATGATGTTCGACGCGGCCATTGAAGCCGTGAGGCACGAACCGAAAATCGAGTGGGACGACATGTCCGAGGAAGACACCGTCGACATCCTGACCATGATTTCACTCATCCACCGCAAATTGGACCGGACCGTTCGGACCTAGGCAAGGCAGGAAAACATGATTGATGTCCCAGTCGTAATCGACAAGGAATCTTTCCAGGAAGCGTGGATTTCAGCCGCGAGCCATTTGCGGACGAATTCCTGGACGACACGGAATCTCGTCGTGCAAATCGCTGAACCGTCTACAATGGCGGCTATGGCGTTTCCGCAACGTGCGGGGATTCAATGAATAAGCCCCACCGGAAAGACCGATGAGGCTTTGAAAGTTCGCGGGAGACTGAAAAAAACTAGGATTTACGTTTACGATACCAGCCTACCGCGATGCCCAGGGCTCCGAGTAGGGACCAGATGATGAGGGTGGAGGGTTCGGGAATGCTGGAGGGTTCGGGGATGACGTAAAGAAAACCGTCAACCCCCTGAGCATCACCGACAAACACTTGCAAAACCCCCTCCTCATTCGTTGTCATCGAAGTTACAAGCTCGCAACTTGGGAATCACACTATTGTGGTATTCATCACCGGACATCTCTTTTCTCCTTGTAGAATCACTTTGAAAGACTGATGAAGGCTGGCACAGATAGAATTACAAATATGACCGCAGATATACTGGCTAACGCAACTTCACCTTCCAAAAGGAAATAACCGTAGGCAATAGCAGAGACAGAGATAAAACTTGCGTACCAAGGGTGAGCACCTGTTGTCTCTGATTGTTTCTTCCGGTCTTCAGTTATCTTAATTCGAGTAGGGGGATTCCCGATTGCAGTTTGTGTTTCTCTCGTAACCGTGAACTCTGGGAACAGATATCCAAGAATATCATCTTCGCTAGGTTCTCCAGGTGACCGTGGTGCAACCTCCGCCAATACTGGATCGAGCTTGCATTCTCCCGGTGGTTGCGGCTCAACCTTCAATGGCGCTGGGTCGAGTTTACATTCTCCAGGTGGACCAAGAAGAGCCCTGTCGTACTCTTGTTTCTTAGCGGGATTCAGTAGCAGGACACGCGCAGCGGAAACCTCGTTGAGCAACTGTTCCGCCCCGGGAGTTCGCAGCGTGCGAAGATATACCATCTGCCGGTCGGCGGCATTCGCGATCATGTCGGAATCCGACTCAAAACGATCAATGCTCAAGAGCCTGTAATGATCGGGTGAGGCTTCTTTGATTCCGAGCAACTTGCGATAGTTGGTCATCAGTCGCCGCCTCACCTTGCCGCATCGGTACCGATAGGAATTCCGATCCCCAATTAGCCTCGATCTTACCATGACAGGGGCCTGGTGGCAATGATGTGCTGTCTTGCTCCAGTCGGAAATGGAAATTCTCGTTCGTTTGGGTTAGAATTAACCCCTAAACGAGGAGAATTCCATGAAGAAACCACGACGACGCTTTGGCACGGACGAAAAGGCAACCATTCTCAGGAGGTATCTGGTCGACAAGGTTCCCATCTCGGACCTGTGCGACGAGTACGGGATCAAGCCGAACCAGATCTACGCCTGGCAGAAAATCCTGTTCGACCACGCCGAAACCGCCTTCCAGAAGGCTACCCGGCCCTGCGCCCGAGCCGTTCGCGTAACGATCCAGACGATCGGCCAACTCTTGAAATGTCATGCGAAGATTTCAAACGCGGGATCTGCGATGTCATTCCTTTCAGCGGGGCAACCTTTCGGAGTCAGTCTCTGTGTTCGGCATCGCGATTGTGATCCAACAACTTCATGCCACCGGCCTCCAGCATGGCCGAGGTAGCTTTGTCCAACGCCTCACGTACCGGGCTCACACCCAAGCGGGCGTAGACTTCCGTGCTTGCCTGGGACCGATGACCTAGCGATTTGCCGATGACCGGCAGGCTCGCCCCTTGCGTGGCCATCCAACTGCCGAGCGTCCGTCTCAGATCGTGCAGCCGGCAGTTCTGCAATCCCGCCCGCTCACAGATACACTGCCACTTTCGGGTTGTCGGTGCGATGTGACCGGCGAGGCTACGACCGGGGAACACCCATGCATTACCAACAGCCTCTTGAAGACGACGGCGAAGTATCAGCAACGCCGGTTCCACTAGGGGCACCACCACGGGCATTCCGCCCTTCGTGTCGGGAATTCTCCACAACCCTTGTTCTAAATCGAGTTGTTCCCAACGCATTTTCATTGTGTTTGTCTTACGGGCACCGGTTAGCAACAGCAGTATGTAGAAATCTGGAAACGGCTGAGGCTCCTGGCTTAGGGCCGTGAAGAATGCCTTAAGTTCGTCACCGTCAAGCCATCGGTCCCGACTCTTTTCCTTGAACCGACGGATGCCTGCACAAGGATTCTCTTTCTCGTACAGCCCGGTCCGGCGGGCCTCACTGAACATGGCGGAGATCAGGGCGAGTAATCGGTTGGCGGTGTACTTTCCGTGCTTTCGGCCGACTCGGGTATGTAGCCCCGCCACGTCGGTACGCGTCACCTCGGACAAGGGACGCTTGGCCCACTTCTCCAAGTGCGTGCGATAATACCTCTCGTCCTCTCCACGCGACTTGGGCTTCTTGTGTTCCGTCATGAACTCTTCCCATCGCAACCATAAGTCACCGAAGGTTACCGAACCACTATCACGCTTTGCCCGGCGTTCGGCTGTTGGATCCAGACCTTGGGCAACCTCGCCTGCCAGTTTGGCTGCGGCCTTACGTGCCGCGTCGATCGACACCTCGGGGAACTTTCCCAGCCTCAGCCGTTGCGGGCGGCCGTTGACCCACCGATACCAGTAGAAAGTTTTGCTGCCGGCGACCGTGACATACAAGCACAGCCCCGCAACTTTGGTGTCGTGGTGACACGCCCGCCCATTGGCGGGGGTATGAAGGCTATGCAGTCGGGCTGCGGTGAACGAAAACCGGGATGTATCATGTCGGTTTTGGGTCATCTGATTTCTCTCCGGTGCTATGCCGGTGCTAGGAATCTAGTCAAAATGGGTCAAACCCGACCTAGCACCGTCAACGCGATTCTAGCAAAACCATCTATACAGTCAATACCAGTCAACAAAGATAATCAGGTGTCCAACCCCCGTCGCCTGATTCGAAATCAGGTGCCCCGCAAGGGGTTGAGGGTTCGAGTCCCTTGCCCTCCGCTTGAGTGGTTAGTACCACTTTGTATCTCCCCGTAAGACTCGGTGTTTTGCGGGTTTCTCGTTTGCGGTTGCTGCTCGTTACGATCCAATATGTGCGGGTACTGTGCCGGTTTCTGTGCCAATTTCTTTTCTTGTCCGGGTATGGCTCCGGTAGGCTTGGTGATGGCCCGCTCATAATGCTCGGTGGTTGTCTGCCGGTAATGCCGATCTGCAACCCGCTCAGTATGGCCCAGCCAACTCGCCGCAACGTGTGACGGATACTGATCGGCCAGTTCGGTCGCCCGTGTGGCCCGGAAATTCTGCCATAGCCGCGGCCAGGGCGTGAGGCCAGCCTGAAGGATAGCCCGCTCCAACCAGGCGCGGAGATTCTTCTTGCTGCTGCGGATCGACGGAAAGATCCACTCCGACCCTTCCGGTGCTGCCTCCCACGCCTCACGTAGGGCCGAGGCTACCTCGGGAAAGATCGGGCACACCCGCTTGTCCCCGCCAGCGTGTCGCTTTGTTTTCGGGGAAGTGATGGTGATGCACATGTTGTCCCAGTTGAGGTGACCCCACTTCAACGGCACGATTTCCGATGGCACCCGAACGCCCAGATACCGGGCCACGATGAGCAGCAGCCGATACTCCGGGCCGTGACACTGACCGAGCAGCAAATCGACGGACTCCCGAGGGATGAAGAACTGGCGATCTGGGACGGACACCACGGTCCCGACCAGTTCCTTGAACGGGTTTTCCGTGAGCATCTTCCGTTTGACGGCTACGCCGAAAAACATCTTGGCGAACTGACACCGCTTGCGGATCGTGTTTTCCGCCAATCCTTCGCTATTTCTCAGCCATGCCGCCCATTCGTCCGCGTCGGCCGCCGTGATGGCCCGCATGTCTTTGTCCGCTCCGAAGTGCCCCACGAGGTTTCTTCGCGTGTGGCCCCATACCTCGATTGTCGAGTCGGTCACGTCGCCCCGCCGCCGGCGTTGGTCGATGTAGTGGTCGATGAACCGTGCCAGCACCGTCGCCTCCGGCAGGTCGATCAGGCCGGCCTTGGCCAGTCGCCCACGAAGCTTATCATCGACCGCCTTCAGCCAGCCCGCCGTTTGGCCATCGAGCGCCGTGCCGAGTCTCTTGGCTTCGACCAGTTTTTCGATCATGTTCCGGGCCGTCTCGGCATTCTTCTTCGCACCCCGGCCGGTTCGCAGCGTGCGCCGCTTCTTTGTAGTCGGGCAAACGAACAAAATCCGCCACCCGCTACCATCCTTTGAGAGACTCGCCATATTTCTATCCTCGCTTTCTGGTCTTCTTCGGTTTAATCGTGCCTTCAGCCACGAGCCGCAGCCCGAGGCATTCGCACAGTGTGTCCACGGTGTCCAGCGACACGCCGCGTTCTCCGTGAACGAACTTCGACAACACGG
>SDBT01005592.1_pt1 | contig 21052 bp, 35 predicted proteins | sample 2277101 | NCBI WGS metagenome assembly SDBT01 (sample SAMN10404973, study PRJNA504765) | marine sediment metagenome | isolation source: marine sediment core GS10_PC15, 103 cmbsf | place: Arctic Ocean: Southern Knipovich Ridge | collected 2010
ACCAAGCACTTGGTGAGAGGTATGTAAACTTCCGCTTACAGGTACCTCATAGAGAGGAGATGGCCAAGCGTGCGATGTGGAATCAACGCCACAATTATATGAGAAGACACGACCTACTTCAAGCGGAGGTACACGCATTCCTAAAGTTTATGCCTAAGACTCGCATTACTGATGTTAAGGTAAGCGAAGCATACCAAGAGCGGTTTGTAGACTGTGCTAGTTTTATTACTCTAATCCGTACGCACGTGGCGAGAGACATGTCAGGTAGGTACATAACAGCATTACCACAGTCTGAGTCTCCCACTCGTCTTGTAGAGCAAATGGTACAGGTTGCTTCCGCAGATGCCATACTTCACGGTTTAACACAGGTAGGGGAGAGCAGCTTTGCTAAGTCGGTATATGTAGCATTGTGTTCGATGCCTGCGATAATGAGTTTCATTCTTTATTGTGTGTGGAAGCAAACAGTAGATGGCAACCCCACGCTTACTATACAGAAGACAATGTTTCAAACAGGATTAGGACGCTTGACTACTACCCAATTGTTTGAAGACTTGTCTTTGCATAGGGTGTTGAGGATGAGTAAGGGATACAAACAAGGAGGTAGGCTGATTGAGGATCGTATAACAGAGAAGACTATGAGTATAATTAGGGCGACTAAACTGTTTCAACACTATATGCCCATTGGAGCGATACATAAGGGTAAGTATAAGAAAAAAAGGTGGAGCGTATGAGGCTATCTTGGGGACGCTGTATGTCCATAATTTTATATACGTGCTATGATATTAAACGTACACTACGAATACGCCAGGGAACAAGCAGCGTCCCCACAATACGCTCTAAAATGACACGAAAGTGACAAAATAGCATGAAAACAACAGTGGTTAACATCCGTAAACAGAGACATGCCAACTACATACGCATTGACCGTCTATCTATGCTGGGTAATCCATTCAAGATAGGTCGAGATGGTACTCGTAAGCAAGTAATAGCTAAGCATAAGAGATACATGCGTAGTCGCATGAGAACGGATAAAAAATATCGTTGGGCAGTTGAAGCGTTGAAAGGACAGTATATAGGGTGTTGGTGTGCACCCTTACCTTGTCATGGGGATAACTATGTAGAATATTTAGAAGGGAAAAAGAAATGAATACGGAAGAACTATTCCAAACAGCAATGGACACAGTCGAACGAGTCGAACAATCCAAGACGTATCCTACCAACCCCCGTTTCTTGCATGCTATAATGGGTATAGCTAACGAGAGTGGTGAGTTGATGGAATTGGTCAAATCTAAGATGTACTACAATAAGAAATACACCTACAACGAAGTAATTGAAGAACTAGGTGACGCTTTCTATTACTTTACCTTAGCTATCTTAGCTATGGCAGAAGACGACATGGTTGAAGTAGGTGCGGATAGGGGGAAGTCGCCTACTCGCGTGTTGGAGGACGTCATACGTGTGAATGAGGCGAAGCTTCTCGTTCGCTATCCTAATGGGTATTCTAATGCGGGTGCGAGAGTGCGTAATATAGTGGCAGAGTACCAAGCAATTGCTAAAGTAACAGGTCGTGAATAATTAGAAAAAAACTGGGATAATACCATCCAATTGTGGTTTACACAATCAGTCCGTGTGGTATAATTGTAATTGTTGATTAAGTTATTTGAAAAGTTTATATGCTGGTGGCGGCTTGAATGCTTCAGGGTGCTACGGAACGCCAAAATCTGTGATGGGTGAGTAGCTATGGCCGTTTCTGATGTTCGACTCTATCAGGCACTCTGCCCACCAGCATTATTTATTGAAAGGATTTCAAAATGCTAATACTCTCACGCAATAAAGATGAGTCAATAATGATAGGTGATGACGTTAGAGTCACCATAGTTGATGTACGTGGAGATAAGGTGCGTCTTGGCATCACTGCTCCGAAGGAGATACCAGTACATCGTGAAGAAATATATAGAGCAATAAAGGCAGAACAAGGAGAAGGTAACAGAAAGGAGTAACCAAGTGAGTAAGCAAGAATCAATCACCATCCAACTTGAAGGTTGGCTCGCACGCTCTAAACTTATGGGCTACGAACTATTCTCCGAAAAACCAGAGCTACGCAACTTTGATGGCGACCTACAATGGCGTATGCTGGGGGATTTCACAACGGGAAAGAGAGGCCTATATGTGCATCTTGGTGCTTCTCATGTGCCGTTGTGCTCGTCCTTACATCTTGCAAAAGAGAAAGTAAGACGAGTAAAGTTAGAACTTATAATGAGTACAAGAAAGCTGACGAAAGTAGACAATGTGGAGACTACCCAGCTTGAAGACACAACTATGCCAAGCGAAGAGAAAGCTACGATAGGAAAAATGACAAGGAAACAGTAAGCTACCTATTTTGAGGGTAGTCTCCACACTTTTTGACAGGAGAATGAAGAATGAAGAAGTTTATCTATACTGCAACTATAGAAGTAGAAGCAGAAAGTGAGGAAGATTCTTACATTGAGATACTCCACAAGGAGGATGCCCATGATATTGATTGGGAGGTTGAGGAGCTAGAAGAGTAGTGGGTGGACAGAGAATAAAATGTACAAGATGCAGATATCGAGGAGTATTGACTACTCCTCTCCGTAAGTATCGCTTACTGAAAATACTTGCTTGCCCCCAGTGTGGAGGCAAACTAGAATATACTAACTCAACTAAAGTGAAAGGCAAACAAATGGTAAGACATGGTAAGAAGGACAGTAGTAAGCCCAAGCGTACTGGGTCAAACGCCCCACCAAAGGCGAAGGTCACCAAGAAGAAGAAACGCGCCAAGCCCGAAGGTGAGAAAAAGAAGGGCATCAAGCGTGGTGCATTGTCGGCTGCTATCTATGCCTACTTTGACCACGTAGGATATGCAAAGATGGATTACGAGGTCGCGTTGGGTGTTGCGAAAAAAATCAAGCCAGACACCAAGTTCCAACGCTCGCATTACACCTGGTATCGGAACAAGTACCGCCAATTGCGGGGCTTAGACAAGGATGGCAAGAAAATCAAATAACTCCGGTTAGGATAGGGTGCTGGCAGCGGTGTGGTAGCGCCGGTGGTTGAGAAGATTGCGGCTTGAATAGAAACTGTAAGTGAGAGGTACGAGGCTACTACCTTCGGGCCTTACCCGTAACTTTAGGTATGCAGAGTGGGGAATCCTGCCTGCCAGCACTCTTTGTTAGCTCACGTAAGCTTCGGTTAGGTTAGGGTTAGAACGTGAAAAGAATATTACTTACAATCTGTTGTCTCTCTCTCCTTAGCGGATGTGCTTGGTTTGCTGACAATCGTACACCTGTTAAAGCGTTGGAAGTTGACGATACTCAGTTTCGCGAGATGGTACACGTGCTTCTCAATCATAGGTATGAGAATAGTGAAACAATCAGACTGCTTCAAGCAGACCAAGCGTATGAGGAGTACATCAAAGAGACGGCAAGACTAGAAAGATGAGAATGTTGTGTAGTGTCTCTACCCTTCACTTAGGTTAGCTCAACTCAGGTTAGCTTAGGTAGGGGTAGGAACACTCTTACACTCTTATGAAAGGGAAGAATATGGATAAGCAAGAAGTAGCAAAAGTAAAGTCACTCTTGTGGTCATTGCGTGGTTTTATGCAATATCTCCAAGATAACTCACAATGCGAAGAACACGCGATGGTACATGAGGCAGCAATTGACGAAATGTTAGGGTACTTAGATGATACTACATGCTCGAAGTTACCTCCAAAGAAGAATGCTTTGCTTAGCTCAGCTCAGGATAGGGTGCAAAGTTATATCTTCGTAACCAAAGAGGGTGGCACATACGAACCAAACAGTGAGAAGGTGGACAACCTACAAGTGTTAGGCTTCGGAGCAGGCATTACGCCTCAAGCAGGGTTTGATGATTTCGTGTCAGAGAATCCATCCTTACTGAAGGGTACCTTTGATAAGGTAAAGTGTTACAAGAGTTGGGGTCCAGACTCGTACCAAGGTGATTTTTCCTTGAGTGTAGCAAGGGGATAGAAAAAAGCGTGTAAGATGACAAAACCGTTTATTAAGCGACATATTGCGCTATGAAGATATCTATTCAAGAGTAAACTGTTTTATTTATGCTTACAGGTATGGGCCTCAATAATATGATTTTTCTTATACATATAATGCTTTGTTTATATGTAATATATTACATTCATAGCGCAATATTACGCTTAAAAACTAGAAGAATTATTTGTATTACTTCTCCCAATTTTAGTTTACACATACATAGCCTATGTTATAATTGTAGTTATGAAAAATATAAAGAAATATAAATACAAATGGAAGGAAGTAAAGGGGAAACCTGAGTCTTTCAAAGTAGAAGTAAAGCTTGAGCAACTCTATTGCTATAGTCATCACGACTACTTGCCTATTAAGCGCTTCCCGAATGAGTCAGGATATGGTACTCGTAACCGCACTATCTGTGATAGCTGTCTCCAACGAAAGGAGGCTAAAAGAAGGAGAACTGGGACTGGGCTTACCCCCAAAGACCGAGTATATCGGCATTATGGAGGGTACAAGTGTGTAGATGGGGGCGAAGAGAAGGAAGAGATACTTACCTTGCATCATGTACACTTCAATGGAAAGGAATGCAGGTTAGAGGCTTGTGGTAGTAAGTACCAATATCATAGCACAGTATACCATTACTGGTTAATAAGAAACAACTACCCTCCTAAACATGAACAGGTAGTCTTATGTCAGAACTGCCATACGCTCCGACATATTGAGGAAAAGAAGAAGAAGAAAAGAAAGCACACAATAGTGAAGAAAACAATAGCGAAGGGAAGAGAACTTACAGATGAGGAGAAACTTAAAGAAATGTTTGGTATACCTAAAGAAGAGAAGTTGGTGTAAGTAGCACCCTATTTGAGGCAACGCAAAAAGAAAGGATAGTCAAATGAAGGTAGGAAGGATTTGTTGTAGGGGTTGTAAGTATGCTATTCTTGAAATGGCAAGGAGTTGTGTTTGTAAGATAACTAAGAAAGTACACTCCTCTTGCTTCGTTTGTGGTAGGTACAAGAGAAAGAATAATTAGACGGTATTAGTGCAAATAATAGTATACACAACCACCCCCTTGTTTTATAATAGAGTTGTAATGAAAATTAAGTGAAAGGATAACTTATGTTAGCAGTTATTTGGCAAGACTTACGAGCAGAGACGGAGAATAGTATACTCTTGTTTGAATCTGCTCGACAGTTGGCAATGTATATCAGTCAAGTGCATCACTTGTCGGATAAGGAGAAGCAACAGATAGAGAAGAATGGGTATGCTGTCATCTGTCCAGATGATGGAGGAAAAGACAGACTTATTGCAGACAATGATGCAATACACGATATGGAGTATCCTCGTGGTTCCGTCTCTTACTCTTCAGTCTGTTGTAATGACCAACGTGAATGGGAGATAAGTTAGAATACAGCAAGAAAGGATAGTACAATGCAAATACCCAACTGGTTTATCCAATGGTATAATGAGTGGTGGGTAAGACACGACTATCATACAGGTACACCTGAAGAGCGCGCGAAAAGAATAACTTGGACTGCTTACTGTAATGGTAAGAAAGCAGGTAAGCTGGGAAAGCAATGAGAACTAAAATAGATAAAGAGAGTGGGAACAAGTATGCCATATATACTGACCACTTAGACAAACCAACTGCACACTTAATAGAAAGGAGTACCAAAATGAGTGAACTTACAATGTATAAGATAGCTACAATCTTCAATAGTTTAAGTATCCTTATACTTGCGTTAGGTTTCGTGTTGTTAGCTGCCAAATTAACCTAAGCAAGTCTAAGAAGTAGGTAAGAGTAGGTGTAGGTAGCACTTACTAACCTTAACTAAGAAAGGAATACAAATGATAGTATGTCAGAATGAGGACAATCCGTACCAATTCACAGTCATCCTTGAGCAGGATGATGAAGCTCGCCCCAATGAGCAGAAGCAATTTGATATGATAGACATTAGTAAAGATGCTGAGACTAAGTTAGCAGAAGTTATCAAAGCAGGTATGATGGAGCACTTGCCTTAATTAGGCAGCATTAGAGCTAATATTAGTTTACATAAGACAGTACTAATGTTATAGTAGATAATGTAAAGTTCTTTGACAAGTTCATATGAGTGGGGAAGAAAGAGAGGATAACATTATGGCAAAGGAAAAAGTAACAACTACCCTTAAGATGGACAAAGAATGTGCAGCAGTCATACGTTTCCGTAGTCTTGACCCCAGAATGGATGCTGTAACTACCTCAATGTATCTCTCAAAAGAGGCATACCAAAAGATTGGTGCCAAAGATGAGATAGTAGTAGAAGTGAGGGCAAAGTAAGATGGACACTCGAATACTCGCCCTCACACTTGAGTTGCCCATCAATACTGCTTTACTTCAAATTGACCCACAAGATTGGCAAGGTTGCAACGTTAACCTTGATGAGTTTACTATTGATGTAGCGGGTATGTGGGAAGCAGAAGACAAAGCAAAAGCTGAAGATAAGCAACCACAAGTAGCAGAAGACAACAGGAAGGTAGACTTGCTTGACATCTTCATTGACCTTACTAAACTACCCCTATCTTCAGCAATGGACATCCACTACAGAGATAAGGAAGGCAACCCAATTGAACCAACCTAACAATAGCAACCTTTAAGTACATCCCCACTCATATACTTGTCTCCCCCTACACACATCCTCATCCTGCTTGACTGCTATCAAAGCAGCAGCTACGTACCCCACACCCCACGCTCTAACACTCCCCTCACCTAACGCTACCTAACAATAGGTGTAAGTAGCATTTCCCTACCCTACTCTCTCCAAAGAATAGACAGATTTAGTGGTAGGAAAATAGATAGATTTTGTATATGAAATTATTTTATTTTCTTGTTTACATTTCCGCTTTCTTATGATATTATAGAATAGTTCTTTGAAAAGTCAATATGAGTGAGAGACAAGGGAGAACAATATGGCAAAGAAAAAAACAACCCCAAAGAAAACCTACAAAAGAGGTACTCTCATCAAAGGTATATATGAGTACTTCAAAAAAGTTGGGTTAGACAAGGTAACATATGAAGCAACAGAGAAACTTGCCAAGTCTATAAAGAAAGATACCAAGTTCAATAGATACCATTATGCTTGGTATAAGAATGACTTCCCAAATTGGTTAGAAAAACAAACCAAAACCAAGTGACATTTCAAACACACAACACTCTCAAACATTCACAACCTAAACAAAGTACTCTCACTCATTTGACTTCTCACCCCCTATCCTCAAAATTAAACAACACTCCAAAAAGACGTATATATAAATGAAACCCAAACTATAATTGTCCTATGGTTGTAGTATCTATTCTATTCTTGTAGGATAAGTTTTACAACCATAAGTTTCTTTCTATATTGGTAGAATATGTCCTACCTTTATAGAATATGTTCTACAAGTATAGGTTGTATCCTACTATTGTAGGTTAGATACTGCAAATGTAGGTTACCTTCTACTATTGTAGGTTGTTATAGGCAATAATAGAACCAATCCTACAAATGCTGGACAATATTTACAACTGTAGATTAAACGCTCAAAGTAGAGAGTTGCTTGTGTTCGAAATTTGAAAGTAATATGTGCTTGAAAGTTAGAGAGAATCATGTGTTGGAAAGTAGTATTTGAAAACAAGAATCCTATTTTACTGGTGCAGACCCCCAGGGAAGCCACAGAGCAAGCACCCCCGAACAATTTCCTATGTGAATATTTCCACACAGGTTGCACTATTCCACTAACTACTATATTGTATATGGTACCTTTTAGAGCGTAAAGTATGAGTATAAGAATCAGAGAAATTGAAGGCAAAACTGTGGCTTTGTGTGCAGCCAAGACCAAAGCGCAAGAGGGTGATATTTACCTTAATGATAGTATTCACCATGCTTTATCGACAAAATTTGGTGTTGATTGGGTGACAGAGGGAAGATTCTCTGAGGATTTGGCTGATGATATTATAAAAGACTTGATGTTAAAAGAAGAAGCCACAGGAGAATAGTAATGGCAGCGCAACTACGCCTACACTCTAGTAAGAAACCAAAAAAGCAAATGGGTAACCCCAATTGGGGACGTTCCGGCGCGAATAGTCGGGGAGTTTCTGGCAATCCTTCAGGCAGTATGGTGAAGCTAGAGAGGAACAAAAAACCAAAGAGGAAGAAAAAGTCAGGTAATCCCGCTTGGGTGAAGGGCATGGAAACACCCTGTCATGGTGGAGGAAAGAACCAGAATAATAGCAAGTATGGTCTCCAAGACATAATTAAGGCAATACATGAGGTAGAAGCCGAGCGTGGAGAAGACTTGTTGATTCACTTTGTGAATAGAGCCTTTGCGAATGATACAGCATTGAATAACCTGTTTAAGAAAATACTACCCGACTTAAAGTCGATGGAAATGTCGACTGACCCAGAGAAACCATTCCAGCTGATTATAAATACTGGTGCCCCACTTCCCCCGCTCGAAACAGAGGATAAAGTATGAGTAATCTCAAAGAAGCAGATAGAATAGCAAAAAAGCTGAAGAAAGTTTTGGATGCAGATTTGCGTTCTCATGGCGGTCGAAGTAATGGAGACGAAATAACTGAATCTGTCGAGTATTTTGATATAGGTGCTATTGTCGAAGCCTATGAAGCCCTAAGAGAACATCAGAGGGTAATGAGAAAAGTCTTGAAAGCTATTCGTGAGGCTGGCTCACAAATAAAATGGTATGACTTGGATAAATTATAACCTACCCAAGCCACAGGAGAATAAATGAAGCGTAGAAGAACCGTAAAGATTGACATACAGCCCTTCCAGCGGGGGTTTTATACATCTACGGCACGCTTTCCTGGCTTTGTTGCAGCGTGGGGCACTGGCAAGACCATGACACTCATCCTAAAAGGAATGACCCTCTCTACTTACTACCCTACAAATTTGGGACTTATCTGTCGTAAGACTTTTAGGTCACTTCAAAAGTCTACCATCAAGGATTTTACCCGCTATACTGGCCTAAAGGTACCCTCGAGCTCACAAGAGGTACTCGTACCTGGAACTGAGTCTTCTATCATGTTCCAACATGCAGAGAATGCTGGCGAACTGTGGGAAATCGTCCAGAATATGAACCTTGGCTGGTTCGGCATTGAACAAGGTGACGAATTAGATACAGCAGAAGTCTTTGATATGCTACGTGGCCGCCTCAGACGCATCCTCACGCCCAACGACGAAATACAGGACAAGCTTATTGCGTTAGGTGTTTTAAGTGAGCGTTGTGTTGCTTTTGAAGACTTCTCCAAGAAGGACCGTACTAGGATAGAGAAGGCTATTGTAGAAAAACTTGGCATACCTGTCAGGCAGGGGATAGTTATCGCAAACACTGCCGGACATAATTGGATGTGGCACCGCTGGAAATACGAAAAATGGCCAGAATACGAACTACACGAAGCAGTATCTAAGCAAAACGAGGAGCATATACCTGAAGATACATTGGCAGATTGGGAAAGGCTGAAAGTTGAAAATCCTCGCAAACATAACCAATACGTAAAAAACAGTTGGGAAGACTACGACCTTGAAGGAGCATTCTACGCAGCACTTATGTCCAACGCTCTAAAAGCAGAACGCGTAGGTTTGATTGACCTATATGATAGGACTGCGCCTGTATACCCATTCTGGGATTTAGGCATACGAGCAACAGACACTACCGCTATATGGTTTGTCCAGTTTATTAAGCACAACATCCACCTTATAGATTACTACGAGAACTATGGCGAAGGTATAGCACACTACTCTGCTGTGCTAGGTGAGAAAAAGTATACCTATGGGGCACAGTATCTTCCCCCTGACGTAATCACTCGTATGCAAGCAGCAGAAATAGAAAACCGCTATGACCTGCTTAAAAGTCTGAGAAGAGAACCCATCATTGTGGTTAAGAGACACCGTGTAGCAGAACGCATAGAAGCTACGCGTAACATTATCAATCGTTGTATGTTTGACGCTAATTGTAGGGTAGGCGTCGAAGCACTTAATCACTACCGTAAAAAACGTAATCCAGTCCTCAGTACAGAGTTGAAACCTGTCTTTCAGCCTGAACCTCTACATGACTGGGCATCAAACGGTGCTGATGCTTTTGGTTTAATTGGCATAGTGTATCGCCATCAAACTATTGGTGGAAAAGTCTTAGGTTCAAACGTTGCTACACAATTATATGAAGACCACGCTTCAAGGGGAGTAACAAATCTGTTAAAGGTGGGTTAGCTTATGTTGAGCATGTATGTAGTTAGTTGCGTGTGTGGTGCTGCTACGGGGACTGACCCTCCAGATGGTGCAGATTTTGTGGAAATAATACAGTGTATAGTGTGTGGCAGAAAACTGAATGCAAAAAACGGTCGTTGGCTTTTTCGACCAATTGTGATAAAGGAGCCAGAAGGCATAGACCTCCTATTGGTAGAATGAGATGATAGCAGTAGAAGAATCAGTTTTCACGGAATTAGCTAGGTTTGTTAGAGAGTACCATCCAGGTCTTGCACAATTGCCAAGGGAGACTCTCCTAGTAATGCTCTGGAAATACCAGAAAACTACTCTAGTCTACAGAGAAGGGGGTCAGATAATCTACTTTGCCGTCTACCAGGAGTGGCCAAACTTCCTAAACTTCGTTGCCATTGGAGGAGTATGGAACTATTTTAAGATTATGTGGCATATACTCCACAACAGAGACAGGTTACCAGCCAAAGCGTTGGGATTTTTTGATGAATTGCGAATGGAGGGTAGAATCATATGCCAATACTAGGGCCAATACTTATAGGGGCAGCTATCGGAGCAGGAGTAGCGGAGGCTACAGGTGGAAAATGGGAAAAGGGAGCAATATTTGGGGCAATTGGAGGCGGCATTGGCGGGATGCTAAATCCCTACTCTATTGGAGGAGCGTCCATGCTTGTTAGCGCTTCTACAGTAGGTGGAGCAGTTGGCGGTGCTACTGGGGGCTATGCTGCTGGTTTGATAGGCAAGGCAATGCGCATTCCCGAAACAATTGCTCCACGCGCTACTAAGGCACCTTCACCTCTGCCTAGGATTTCTGCGGAAATAAAAAGTGGGAAGGAAGCACTTAGCGCACGATTGAAAAGAGCACGTTCCCGCATCTCTTCTAGGGTAATGTTGCCTGGACAACTTAGTGAATTACCTAATATACAAAGACCCGAATTGAGTGATGTTTTTGGGTAGCGAAAGGGAAAACAGAATGGTAGCATACAAGAAAAACAAGCGCAGCCTAATTATTAAGCCACCTGCAGAAGCGAAAAAGATAATTACTCCAGTAGAGGCTAAGCTTACTTACAGCGCAACGAACCAACAGGGTAAGCCAGTCTATATTGTAGAAGTGCCAGATTGCCGCTTTAATGGTCTGCCAATAAGTCTATTTACAAGGAACAAGACAGAAGTGCCTAAGGTCCACTTTATGGTAAAGGAATTCTGCAGGTGGTATCATGAGGTTGCTTTGAAACATGGGAGCCAAATATAGTGTTTGAGTGGAAAAATAAAACAGACAAATACATTGCAGACTTTATCCTAAGCCAACAAGTGCGGATGGAGAAACGTCGAGACATTTATAACGACCTACATGAGTTGCTTATAAAGATTTTCCGCCCTAGACGCTACGATATACTAGGGAGTTCTTCAGCGGGTAAGCAGTTTGGTGCAAATGTTTTTGACCAAATACCTGCCAATGTGTTGAATCAGTTTGTTGGAGGACTACTTGGTTATTCTGTCAGCCGTTCTAACCCTTGGATACAGTTTATAACTCCCAATGCAAGACTAATGAATAGAGACTCTATCAAATCCTATTGTCAGGACGCTGCGGAACAAATTCTTTACGCTGCAAACCGTTCCACTTTGTATAGTGCGTTGGTGCCCCACGCTCTAGATGCGCATAGTGTAGGTACTTCGGTTATGGTGCCAATGATAGATGACGTAAAGGATAGAGTAGTCTTCGATGTGGTGCATCCAAGGGATAGTTATATTGCCGTCAATAAGTATGGGGAACCTAATATCTATCACCGGCCGATGAAGTTAACTGCCATAAATGCTGTTGGTCTTTTTGGCAAGAAGAATCTACCCAAAAAACTGGTCAAGAATGCAGAAGGCCAAAATCCCTTCGCAGAGTATGAATTCATCTATGCGGTCTATCCGAACAATGACCGCAAAGATGGGAGTTTGTTGGCAGAAGATAAACCCTATGCGGTTTTTTACGCTTCAAAATTTGGGGGACAACGCAGGAAATACAGCCTAGTCAAAAGAACTGGTTCGGATTACTTTCCTGTTTGTTGGAGAGCTCTACCCGAATCTGGTGCAGAATATGGTACTTCCCTCGCAGCAGACTGTCTTACTTCTGGGCTAGTAAGTAACAAACTAGCAGAGAAATCCATCGCAGCAGCCCACTTAGTGGTTGAACCACCTGCTTTGGTCGCTTCTACTTTACGCTCTGAGTTGCACCTTAATCCTGGGGGTAGAACCTACACGACAGACTTTCAGCGTGAGGGTATAAAGCTTCTAATGGATAGACTTAATTGGCCAATTACAGATGCTCAAATTCTCCGCATACATGATGCTCTAAAAGATAGGTTTTTCATCAAATTTTTCGAGATGCTTAGTGCAGGAGACATTAAAGCACGTACTGCCTACGAGGTTTCTCAGATGATGGGAGAAAAAGCTACTTTAATGGGCACAATCGTAGACACATTAGAACAGGAATCTTTAGAGCCAAGTATAAGTATCCTCATAAGAGCTGAAGAAGAAGCAGGTAGAATGCCAGACGTGCCAGATGAACTACTAATGGAGGGTGGTCGCGTTGATATAAAGTATATTGGACCACTTGCACAACTTCAAAGAAGCCTTTTACGCTCCAAGGGGACCATCGATGCGTTGGCACTGATTAGAGAAGTTATGTCAATGAATGAGCAAGCTGGCTGGAAGATAAATTGGATGGAACTTATCGAAGAGATTTGTGTCGCCCAAGGCATGCCACAACGCCTTATCCTGTCTGATGCAGATGTAGGAGCAATTATCCAGCAGCAGGCACAAGCAGAAGAAGCAGCACAGCAATTAGACCAACTAGAAACAGTTGCAGGTGCTGTACCTAAACTTGCAGAGCGTATAGAGCCCCGTTCGCCTATTTCAATGTTGGCAGGGCCGCAGAAAGAATTAGCTTCATAAAGAAAAGGAAACATTACTATGAACGGTATAGAGAATCCAGAATATGATGCACAAATCTTAGCAGATGCTGACGTAATTAAGGCAAATCCAGGCCGCTTACTTGCCGCCTCAGCCGCTGCTGGACAGTTAGCCAAAGATGCAGAAATACGTGCGGCAGCTTATCGCGGGATAACAAAACCCTTATACTCCAAAATGCAAGACCAAGACAGAACAGTGCAAAACCCTAACCCCAATGCCGGGATAGCAGGGAAAAACCATAAACGATAAGTTAGGAGTTACAGAAATGACAAAGAACAACGTACCAGAAGCTCCTCCTACACCATCAGAGGAGCCAGAGACTCAACCAACAGGGGAAGTCCAGGAAGAATACACCCCAAAAGAGCTTCCAAGGCCTACCAAACCTGATAAGGTTGATTTGGAGCGTGAGTTGCGGAAGTATATCAAACGTGCTGGAGGTTTCCGCAGAGGTCTACCAAAAGCGCAGCAGAATAGGGCAAGGGCAATCCTGAAACTGCTCGACCGCAAGTCTCTATGTTGGGACCATAAGCTTATACCAGATTCTCCTCCAGGTACACCCGGCCCAGATACTCCCAGTATGCAAGTAGTTTAACCTTATGAGCATAGAATGGTGGAAACTCAGCCCTCAAGAGCTCGCGAGGGACGCAGAAGCTATGGAGCAAAGGCGGTTAGACTACTTTAACACGCTCTATGCTAGCCCACAAGGCAGACATGTACTCTTAGATTTCCAAAAGTACTGTTATGGGCGTTACGGCAACCTAGACAATATGAAGCCAGAGCAATATGCCGCTGCTCTGGGGCTGATAGCTTTCTATGGTTACATGAGAACCTGCTGTGGTATGACGGATGAAGAAGCAGTTATTAGTGCAGAAGCTAGACTACAACTAAACCCAGGATAGTAAGAAAAGGAGACAGAAAATGCCAGTAAACTTTACTGACGCTCTAAATGAACAAGGAGCATTCAGCGCAGACTTTGTTGCCCAGCTGCCATCTTTGGCTGGAGAAGAGCACAAAGACACGAAAATGTTTGAGAACACACCCGACCTTCCATCGCTGGTCAAATCCTACGCGGACACGAAGAGTGCATTAGGCAAGAAGCTGGAGAACGTCATCCAAAAGCCTGCCGACGATGCAAATGATGAGCAGAAAGCAGAATACAATACGCAACTTTTATCTGCCCTTGGCGGGAATGTAGAAAAGGCAGAAGACTACGCTCTAACCACTAAACCAGAAGGTTGGCCTGAAGGACTACCCTTCGACGAGAAACTGATGGAAGACTTTCAAAACTTCTTCCATGAGAAAAAGTGGCCTGTAAGCATGGCACAAGAAGCCATCGCTAAGTATCATGAGATACTCCTCCAACGTGTAGACGAGCAGTTGAAAGGTGAGGAGAAAGTCTTCAATGACCAAGTAACTGCTCGCAAGGCTGAGTGGAAGGGAGACGAACTAACCAAAAAGACGCGTACGGCAGCGAAAGCTATGCTACAATTTTCATCATCAGAACGTATAGAAAAAATAAAAGAAAGTAAGCTCCTTGACAAACCGACAGATTTTGAAGTATGGCGTAACCTGTATGTTGCCCCAGACCAAGTAGTAGTTTGGGCGAACATTGGAGAAGCCATGGGCTCTGACAACCCTCCGAGTAATGAGGGTGGACCTGGTAACGAAGGTGGCAGTGACCGAAAGAAGGCTCTTAAAAAGGTATACGACCACCCAACTTCGACAGAGCTTACGGAAAATATTGCATAACATGCTTGTTAGCTTATCCTGCAAGGACCTAACAGGCTTATTTGTCGTTCAGACTATTCGCCTTGTGCGAACCTGATGCTAAGTAGCCAAAGAGGCTATCGACCGAAGGGTCGTAAAAGTATCAGGAGACCTGCCGTGTGGTAGATTATCTCCGTATAGAAAAGGTAAACAAAACTTTATGGAGGTAACATATAATGGGCGCACTATCTATGGGCGGCGGCTTAACTGTTGCCGAACTTATAAGGCGAGAAGACCCAGACGGGTCGATGGCTGAGCTGGTTGACATGATTAGTGAGGAAAACCACATTCTCGACCACCTTACCTGGATTGAGTGCAACAATGGCACATTCCACGAAGACCATCGTACTGTGACTGAGCCTTCGGGAGCAGAACGTTCCTACGATGAAGGTATTGCCGGTGAGGCAGGAGTCTCCGAGCTCGTCACAGAAAGAACCTGCATGCTTAATGGGCTTTCCCAAGTAGATGCAGCAAAGTTGAAGCACTCCAACGACGAGGCGGGGCAGCGTCTTATGGAAGACGGATTTTTCCTGCGTGGTATGACTAAGACCTTAGTCAACCGGTTGTTTAATGGAGACAGGGCAACCTACCCCAAACAAATCAACGGCATAAATACTCGGGCAGACTACAACGATTTGGACTCTGCCTACGTGTTTGACAATGCTGGAGGTAACGCTTCTTCCGATTCGAACAAAACGTCGGTCTACTTTTTCCAGTTTGGTGCCAAGATGGTCAATATGATTTATCCTCGCCACGACCCAACCGGTGGGGGACCTTTGCCAATAAAGATGGAAGACTTTGGTAAAACTATCGTCGACCAGACAGGTACCTCGGGAGCGAAAAAGTATCCAGCCTGGCAGACTTGGTTCAGTGCCAACTTTGGCCTCTTCATCCATGACCCACGTTGTATTAAGAGGATTGTGAATATTTCCACAACCAACATCGATGGCGTGGATGATTTCGCCTGGCACGAAGACCCGATGATTAACGCTTTTCACCAACTTGAGTACAACGGCGCGGGTTGTGTCATATTCTGCAACCGTACAGTGCTGACACAAGCACACAAACGCTCCAACGAGAAGGGTAATGCTTTCTTTTCCACTGAAACGGAAGGTGAGGGACCGTTTGCGCGTCCTGTAACGAGGTTCATGGGTATTCCTATGGAACGCGTTGACCAGATTACAGACACACAGGCGACAGTTACCACGTAATCCTCCAGTATATTGAGGATTGAAACCAAAAAAATGTAAACTTTTTTTGAGGAACAGAAAAGATGATTGACCTTAAAACATGTTTTACCTATACCTACTCTGCTGGCACTGATGCCGACTATTATGAGGCGATAACTAGTGCAGATGTTTCAAATCATTATATTGATTTGGACGCGGCTGGTATACGTCCTGTCGGGGGTAGTCAGCCTCCCTGGCTTGTCGTAAAAGTCGGCACAGTCTTCGCGACAATGGTAAGTCTAGGCATCAAGCTTGTCTCAGACTCCGTCATACCTGTCTTGGATGCGGGGACTGGCATTGATGTAGTCATCTACCGATTTGCGCGGGCAAGAATGACGGCCGGAGCTTTGCTCATTAACCAGCCGTTGCCTGTTTTCAAGTACCGCCAATTTCTCACGCTTGAGTGGGAACCGTACACGAATGGTACAGGCAGCTTGCTGGCATATATCTCGCAGGGCCCAGAAACCGCACCTGACGTTGTGGAGCAGACGGTAGAGGCAGGCACCTAACAGTAGGTAAGTGAAACTGAAAAATTGTGAGTGCCCCTCCTAGTGAGGGGTACTCGAAACTTTAACTATTTGTTTGGAGACTTTACAATGAGAAAACTAATACATAACAAACCTGCCTTTGTTCTCATGTGCGTGTTGATGGGGGTAGCGTCCAGTTTTCTTTGGGCTAGTATCACTGATTGGAATGTGCACAGCAGGCCAAATGCGGACTGGTTTAGTGGCAATAATACCTACAGGGATGTGCCAATGCAATGGATTCGTGAGATGGACACACTAGTGGGTAGTGGCATTGGCATACACCAAGGCACAGCTTACTATGTAGACAAGGCGAGTGGAAGTTCTATAAATAGTGGGTTGTCTTGGAGCCAGGCAATGGATACAATTGCTGGAGCTATCACTCTGAGCAACACCAATACTTCTGTGACTGGCAATACCACTAACATGAATAGGATATACATCCAAGGTGGTACTTACACCGAAGACTTGGATATTTTCCCTAAAAATTGTCATGTAATTGGTGTAGGCACCTTAACACGGATACAGAACCTTGGTACACATACTTGCGCCGGGGTTGATAATTGCCACTTCTGGAATATATCTTTCAGAGGTGGCACAGCATCAGCAGCCATGATTTCCATTGCCAATTCAAGTCACACTCTGGGATTTCACGGTTGTATATTTGACAGCCAAGCTACAATTTCCTCAGTTTTGTACTATGCTGGTAGCTCGTCTAACCAAATAATTGAGAATTGTGACTTCGGTTTTGAGACCTCAGTTGCCAACAGTCCGGATATTGCTATACACCTTTATGGTGTACACTGCCAGCGAATGAAGATTGTCAATAACCGCATTTGGTCTACTGGAACGGGTATTCAGATTGAGAATATGGCTTCGAGTAACTTCTTGCTAATAAAGGATAATGTTCTGGCAGTTGGACCTGGTAGTGCGGATGACCAGATGGCTATTGGCATTTACGACAAAACGTCAAGTCCCAGAGGTGCTTTGTATGTCAACAACTACATTAGTGCAGTTGATGCACTCAAGTTTGACGCTGCAAATAGCAAAGCTCAATGGATTAGCATGGGCAACTGGGTCAACCAGGGTACCACACCTGCTTGGGAAGATGGAGGCACCATTGACTAAAAGAGCTGCATAAAGATGGCAATAAAAGAAATAGACATCAAGAACTTAGCCCTAACACTTGTTGGGGCTAAGAAGCTCACAACAGCTTCCGACGCTTCAAAAGCTGGTCGTCTAACTTCTTCCCTATTTGAACTGTCGCGTGGTGGCATGTTTGCCTTACCAGTTAATTGGAAATTTGCCACCACACGTGCAGAACTTGGCGCTACTACCGACCCAGCATTTGGTTATTATGACCACCAGTTTATATTGCCTGCGGATTGTGTGAGGGTAATTGCACAAGTAGACGAAGATAGCGACAAAATAGAATACGAACACCGTCGAGAAGTTTTTATTGACACAAGTAATAACAAACATGAGGTTATACTCACCAACCAGGATGATTGCTTTATTAAGTATATCTGCCTGCGGGTAAATGTTGGTAAATGGCCAGCCTACTTTGCTCGACTTGTAGCTCTCGACTTAGCCATCCTATTGTGTGAACCATTAAAGCAAGATAAGGCGAAAAAGAACCAACTGCTTGTGTTGATGACTGCTTCAGTAGATGGCTGGTTAGCCAAAGCCATCCAAGCCAATGGGATGGAAGACAAAGACGTCACACGCAATATGACCTCCATCGACAAAGGCAATACAGACGTATTGGATGCAGCTTTAGGCAAGATAGTTGACAAATATCTCATAGTACGTGAAGAAGCAATAGGTTAGAAAGGAAAAACATGAAAAAGTTAACAATACCCTTCTTATGTGTAGCGGCATTTCTTTGGTTTATTGGCATAGCTTATGCTCGCATTACTTACTATCCAAGCGGGGATGCAGAAGGTCTTGGCCAAGGTAATACATTGATGAGCTCCCAAATCGCTTGGAACGTTTTGGACAGCACGACTGCGGCAGATAATGAGGTAACAGATTTAGGTGCAACCGAACGTACATATTTGACCGTATTAGCTGCCATTGCTGCAGCCTCCAGTTCTTCAGATGGGGATGGTGAAATTACCATCACTCGTATTCCTCCAACTTGGAACGCAATTAGATTTCGCAATATAGCTAAAACTGGGGGCTCTATTACGCAGCAAATATATCTTGGCACACTAGGCAATGGCACAGATTGTGAATTTGCCAAAGCTGGTCAACTGGTATGGACTACGGGTGCACAGGCTTCAACTGTTACTGACTATTTGCTGGCTGACGAAGTTGCCGTAACAGCTTACTGTTGGAATAAGTCTTGGGGCAGCCAAAGCCCAGTGAGTGATTTAGTTGCAGAAGCTACTATCGACGTGTTGGGTGCAGACCTAGTAATGGTTGTCACCACAGTCACTAACGTTGATTGCAAACTCTTGGGTAAAGGAATCTAACCATGCATAGGAAACTCCTCCTAACCTTCGTGTGTGTATTGTGTCTGGCAAGGTGTGTTTATGCTAATCCTACATTGCTGGCCCATTACAAATTGAATGAAAACGCCGCCGATAAGGTTGTAGCAGACAGCAGCGGCAATGGGCATACTGGAGCATCGGTTCAAAACACAGACCAGATTCACAGAGCAGGTAAAATCAGTGGGGCTTTCGATTTCACACCAAATGACTATGTCGGGATTGCCGACCACGATGATTTCAGTCCTGGCAATAGTACGGCAGGTTCTGGTACTCCGTTTAGCATTAGTGTATGGGTTTATATGCACAATGCTACATATTTTGTTTGGGCAGGTAAATGGCAAGTTGCATCAAACCAAGAATGGTTATTATTTACCGGTACAGCAAAAGAGATTCATTTCCGTGTGTATGACGACAGCGAAAATGCCTATATTGGAAGAGCATATAATACAAGTTTGGCTTCTTACGAAGGAAAATGGACGCACTTTGTTTTAACCTCTGATGGAGGGATTTTAAGTTCTGGTTTAGGAATATATCTGAATGGGAATCGGGTTGATGATACTAATAGTGAAAGCAACCCAGGTTCTTTCGTTGCAGTCGAAAACCTCGACCAAGCTGTTTGGATAGGAAGATATGACACAAAATATACCGACGGCCTCATCGACAATGTAATGTTTTTCTCTTCCGCTCTGACGAAAGGAGAGGTGGATATTCTTTATAACAACAACTCTGGCACAGAAAATATTGCTGACCTTGACTCAAAAACTTCCCCACGTAGGAGCAATAATTCAAAATTTCCCTTAAGAAGAAGGTATGAGTAATGCTTGATAAATATTGGCGATTACGTGCCATAAACGAAACAGGCCAAACGTTAACATTGGCCGATGGAGGTTTGCTTGCAGCGAGGATGACACCGTGGAAACTTACCAGTGGAGCCCTTGTCTACGGTACGGCAATTACTGATGATATTGGTCAAACAGCAACAATAGCCGATGATGCGGAGACTGAGGGTGATACGCAGGATAACAGAACAAATTTGTACTTGGGGATTCTCGGTACTTTCGAGGTAACGCACGATTTGGACGCTGCTGTAGGTGAATATCGTTTGTTTTATGAACACTGTGAGGATAACAGCAGTTGGCCGAGTGACGCTTCTGATTTTGTGATAACAGATTTACGTCAGGTATGTGTATTGAATATTGACAATTCTGCGGTGGATAAATCACGGAGCAAGAACTTTGTACTCTAATTTACAGCCATACGTTATTGACAGGAAACCCCCGATGGGGTCAGTGCGGAATCCCCATCTTGAGATAAATCGGGGCCTTGTTGGCGATTGGCCTATGTGGGAAGGCTCAGGCGGTCAAGTCTTTGATTTGAGCGGGAATAACAGTACGGGGACTTTTGCTGCCGGAGCAGCCAGTCCAATTTGGGTTCCTGGAAAGTTTGGGATTACTACAAGTTATGACGGTGGAGACAGCATTGATTTAGGAAATCCAGCCCAATTAACATTCGGTGCCACTGATTCATTCACTGTATTTTGTCGTTTTAGAGCTACTCAAAACACAGACCAGAGAGCGTTTTATAAATTTGTTGGTGGAGGCGATGTTATTGGAATTGCAAACAGCGTTTCAACGGCAGGTAAAGCATCATTCGTAATTCGTGATGATGATGAGGTAGGACTTAACATTTTAGAGGGAACAAGTAATACTTCTGATGGTGAGTGGCATGATGTATTTGGAGTCAGAGACGTATCAAGAGATTTGCTATTGATTTATGTTGATGGAGTTGAAGAAAATAACACACAAGATGATACTA
>SDBT01005593.1_pt1 | contig 21048 bp, 16 predicted proteins | sample 2277101 | NCBI WGS metagenome assembly SDBT01 (sample SAMN10404973, study PRJNA504765) | marine sediment metagenome | isolation source: marine sediment core GS10_PC15, 103 cmbsf | place: Arctic Ocean: Southern Knipovich Ridge | collected 2010
CCCTTTCAAACATTAGGTCGAATCTTCGGCCCTAATACCTATGCACATAAAGTAAGTAAACTTATTGATACCGATGATGCAGTTGAAATTGCGGAATCAGTGGCAAAATTAGACAAAATTTATGATGTTTACGTAAGAAACAATATCATTTTTTCTACAATTATGAATCCTGGTCAAGATATTTTAGCTACTTTATCTAGGCATTTGTTAACAAAAATGAATGAGATTGCTAAAAAGAAGGATATTGACATTCAAAAGGCTGATTCACCAAAGAAAGAGCTTTTAGATATAACAACACAAGTTCCTCTTGATCTAGATGACGGATTTGTTAGATTGGAAAATGTGGAGAGGATATATAAGATGGGGGATCAAGAAGTTCATGCTTTGAAAAATATAACTTTGAATTTATCCAGTGGACAGCTTGTTGTGGTTCTTGGTCCTTCAGGATCCGGAAAGACGACACTACTTAATGTTATTGGAGGCATAGATAGCTGTAAGGGGACTATTCATGTTGGAGATACTGAGATCACAAAATTAAGCAAAGGAAAATTAGGAAAATATCGTCGTAACAGTTGCGGGTTCATTTTTCAATTTTTTAATCTTCTTCCAGTTTTTAATGCCCAAGAGAATGTTGAATATGCCGTAGAACTAATTGGAAAAAAAACACCTAAAGAAGTATCTCATAATGCCTTAAAATATCTAAAAGCAGTAGGAATGTACGATAAACGGAACCAATTTCCATCTCAACTATCAGGTGGAGAACAACAACGGATTGCTGCAGCTCGTGCTTTTGCAAAAGAACCTCAAATATTATTATGTGATGAACCTACGGGTGAATTATCAGTTAAAGAGGGAAAAAAAGTCTTAGCTGTTATTCAGAGGTTAGTACAAAACAATCCCGATATTTTAGCACTGTTAGTTACGCATAATCAAAAGATCGCTCAACTAGGTAATCTTGTTATACGATTAAGATCGGGAGAAGTAGATACTATCACCCGACAAATACCTGTTGATGCAGAAACCCTATCATGGTGATGAGGCAAGAAATATGGCAAAAATAACAAGAAATATATATCGTGCAATGATGGCTAACAAAATACGATTCTTATCGATTTCTTTAGTTATAGCAGTGGGTATTGCTTCGTTCAATATAATGATAACAGCATTTATCCATTTAGATAATACCTATCAAACTGCTTTTAGAAATCATAATATGGCTAGTTTTACAGTCCAAACAGCAAATCCTGGGGGTTCTGGTAGTGATGCTTGGATCGATTATGATAATCTGACAACTTATCTTAATAATTTTAAAAATCAAGAATCTAATGTTGAATCATTTGAGTTACGTATTGTTTATGATTCTAAGTTCGTCATAAGGGGAAATAAACAAAATGGGAGAATAGTTGCGTACAATACAACTGATGCTGAAAAGAATTTTCGTAGTCAACCAACTGTAAATGGTTACAAAATGTTAGAAGGCACTAATTTTAGCATAACAAGTCAATATAGAAATGTATGCCTAGTTGAAGGTCACATAGCAGAATACTGGAAACTAGAACCGAACGAATTTATTTCTGCAGGAGATCAATCTATTCCTTTTCAAATATTGGGGATAATTGCCTCTCCAGAATATTTGATGAATATGGGATCCTATGCCGATCTTTTACCCAGTCCAAGAAGATTTGGTGTGATATTCATGCCATTAAGAACAGCGCAGAAGCTATTAGATGTACAAGGCAAAGTGAATGAAATATCGGTTAAACTAAAGGCTGGATTGTCCCCTATGCGTCGAGAAAGTATAGCTGATGATCTAAAAGATTATCTTGAGGGGACTCATGATCTCAAATTGGGTGATCCAATTGATATTCTAGACCAAGTTTCTTACTATCTTCTTCGTCTTGACATCGAAGAAGCAAAAGAGATGGGGATTATGTTGCCAATTATTATTTTAGGAATGGCAATGGGAGGATTGTATATCCTACTGGGTAGGATGGTTGTTGCCGAACGAAAGGACATTGGAGTAGCACAGGCATTAGGTTATAGTAGAAATACCATTATCAAGCAATATCTCGGGATGGCTCTAATAGTATCATTGGTAGGATCATTGATTGGGACAGTAATGGGGGTTATTGTAGCAGGGTTTTTTAGTCCAGTTTATGTAGATGTTATTACCCTCCAGTTTCCCGCAATAGTGACTTTTGAATGGCCTCTTGCCGTAATTGGTTTGATTTTGGGATTATTAACAGGTTTTATTGGGGGATATTTGCCAGTTAAAGGAGCCATTCAACCTCTTCCAGCAGAAAGTTTACGTTTCGATCCATCTCTTCATATTACATCAGGAAAAATTCCTTTAGCGGAACGTCTTCTAAATAGGATAAATATTCACTTCCGTGTGACTGGATTACGTCTTCCTATACGCAATTTTTTCCGAAGTAAGAAACGGACTTTTTCCTCGATTTTTGCAGTGATCATCTCCGTGTCATTAATTAGTATGGCTTTTGGAATGATTGAATCTATGGACAAAGCATTAGAAAATCAATATAATGTCGTAGAAGACTGGGATTTGCGTATCGATTACGGTGAAATTCCGACAAATTCTTCAGACATTGTAAATGCTATCAATTCAATTCAAGGAGTTAATGCCAGTACTTATCATTTAATTTCTGGAGCTTCTATCACGTCCACTAAATCTGATACGAGTAAAACGGTCCAATTGATAGGTATGAAAGACATGGGAGGATATCTTGGACATATTTTTCCTTTTGAAAAGGGTAATTTCGATCCAAAAGGGGTCGTATTATCAGTTCCTGTTTCAGAGAAGCTTCATGTAACAGTAAATGATAATGTGAGTTTAGAACTACCTCGATTGACAAAGATTGTTGATACTGTTCCTTTACGAGCTCATTTTGAAATGGTAAATATTTCATTTCGGGTTTCAGGTATTATTGATGAGTTTAATGGTTTAGTAGCATATGTTGGATTAGATTATCTGAAGGATGTAAGTAATTTTCCAGGTAATCCTGCTAATACAATATTAATTAAAATTAATAATCCTTCAGAGGATAATTTAGACAGAATTAGAGATGAAATTGAGTCGAACTATAGTTATAATATTCGTAACATTTATACTAGGTCAGAACAAACTTCTGATTTATTAGTGCTCTTAGATTCTCTTTATTGGGTAATGTATGTTGTTGCTGTCTTTGCTGTGTTACTGGCTGTAGCAATGGTTTATAATACTGTATATATTAATCTACAGGAACAAAAAAGAGAGATTGCTACAATCCTTGTTTTGGGTACTTCGAGTAGGAAACTCATAAGAAATGTTACATTTGAAAATCTCTTAATCTCTCTGATTGGTACAGCCCTAGGATTAATCTTTGGTTGGATCCTGCTTTGGTTTTTCATGGACGTTATTTTGGATATGGAATTCTTTAGGATTAAGCTCTTTATAAGCAATTCTACTATACTGATTAGTTTTGTTTATACCTTTATTGGGATTCTTGTTGCCCAATTTTTCCCTTTAAGAAAAACACTGAATCTTAATCTTGCTGAAGCTACTAAGGAGCGAGTTGTTTAGGAGGTCATCATGAATGGCATATATTACATTAGAGAACATTCGGAAAGATTATACTCTTGGTGAAACAAAAACAACCGCTTTGAATGGAATTGATCTTGAGGTTGATATAGGTGAGTTAGTGATTATTTTTGGGCCGTCTGGAGCTGGAAAGACAACTCTGCTCAACATGATCGGAGGTTTAGATATTCCAACTTCAGGTAAAGTAACTGTAGGGGAGATCGCTGTTTCAACATTATCAGCAGAATGGTTGACTATATACAGAAAGAAAAAGATCGGTGTTGTTTTTCAATTTTTTAACCTGATTTCTAGACAAACCGCGTTGGAAAACGTCGAGTATGCTCTAGAGCTAGTAGGCGTGAGAAAAAATAATGGAGATAGTGATTCTGTATCTTTTGACTCCAAAATAATTCGATCAAAAGCGATTGAATATTTAAAACGGGTTGGATTGAAGGAACGTATCAACCATTTCCCTGCGCAACTGAGTGGGGGGGAACAACAAAGAGTTAGTGTAGCTAGAGCATTAGCCAAGGAACCTGAAATTCTATTAGCGGACGAACCAACAGGAAACTTGGATTTTAAAATAGGTCGAAGTATTCTTGAGATCATGGAAAGTATGACGGGTAAAAAGCAGAATCGGACAGTTTTTATTGTTACTCATAACGAAGCGATTTGTCCTCTTGGTGATAGAGTAATTCGTCTATCAGATGGACGAGTTGTAGAAAATTATACGCAGAAATATGTACCAGCCAAAGATCTTTATTGGTGATTTGTTTTCTTAATTTATAATGAAATATTTTTTTCGTATGAAAAATTTAATTTAATACATGATGAATATTATCATTGACGATCATGGCAAGAAAAACAAATCGATTCCCCAGCAAGGGTCAGACAAATGCAAACATGACTCAAACGGAGAAATATGATGATGTTCTTTCATCGCTTGATTCATTAAAGGTAAAACAAACCAAGGTTGCTCAGGAGACTCCCACTATGGTTCCAACCACAAAAATCATAATTGGAGTTGTTTTAATTACTGTGGTGACATTTGGTTTTCTCTCTTTGGGAAATCGTCCGTTTATTACAAATCAGAATAGATTAACAGAGGATAATGATTTAGAATACATTGATTCAGCAGGCATAGATTTTACATTTCAACTTTTAAATGGAGAAGAAGTTAAATTATCTGATTATAAAGGAAGTCCAGTTTTTCTTGACTTATTTGCCACGTGGTGTCAGCCATGTAAGGATCAAATGCCTGAATTCGTAACTTTAAAATCAGCTTACCCTCATGTGCAGATTTTATCAATATCTATCGATGAAACGGACAGTGTGTGGATGTTGGAGCAATTTAGTTCTAAATATGGAGTTACATGGACAGTAGGAAGAGATACTACATTAAAAGGAGCTGAAAATTTCAAAGTAAGTTCAATACCTACCTTAGCTTATTTTAATTCAACTGGTGTTTTAAAAAAAATAGAAATAGGAATTCATTCTTATGAAATCTTAGCAAGTTGGTTGGCTGAAGGCTAGTCAATTACCCCTAGCGAAAGCAAGGGGCTTGGATCGTGAGAACCAAGAGTAATTAGTTGATTAGACAAAGAAGAAGATGCGAAAGCAGATGGAATCTAAGTTATCAGGAAAGTTAAAGAACACACCAAGGGATACTTCTCTAGTCCCTTGCTCTGTAAACGATGGTTTAAACAAAGATCAAAGTCTTAGTGATCATCGTATAGTACGGCCTGATAACCTTGTCGAAGAGAACCTACTTCATAGTAATATGGAGCGACAGCACTTGCGAGTAGCTGTCTATGTGTTAAATATGAGAGGACAACCTCTTATGCCAACAACACCTAAAAAAGCAAGACTATTATTGAAAGAAAAGCAAGCCAAAGTAGTGCAAAGATCACCATTTACCATTCAATTGAACTATGTAACTGGTGAGACGAAACAACCAATAATATTAGGGATTGATGCTGGTTATTCAAAGATAGGATTCTCTGCAGTCACAGATAAGCAGGAATTGATAGCAGGCAAATTAACATTACGCAAAGATGTGTCAAATAAGTTAACAGAAAGACGAATGTACCGTAGAACCCGCAGATGGAAGTTATGGTATCGTAAATCCCGTTTTAATAATCGCAAAGCCTCCAAACCTAAAGGTTGGATGGCACCAAGCATTAAGCACAAATTTGATAGCCACATTAGATTAGTGGAACAGATCAGCAAGTTTCTACCAATTAGTCATACAATTATTGAAGTCGCTTCATTTGACATTCAAAAAATGCAGAATCCTGATATTAGTGGTATAGAATACCAACAAGGGACGTTGTTTGGTTATACTATTCGCAATTATCTCTTAGAAAAATATCGGCATTGTTGTGCTTATTGTAAAAAAGCGAATATTCCACTTGAAATTGAACATATTATCCCTAAATCACGAGGAGGAACGGATAGAGTGGATAATTTAACCATTGCATGTCACTGCTGCAATCTTAAGAAGAGTAATAAATTGGCATCCGAATGTTCACCTAAACTGCGTAAACAAATCATTGCTATAAAAAAACGAGACAACCAATCCTTCAAAGCAGCTACTTTTATGACTATGGTGAGATGGAAGATGGTCGAACAGTTAAAATGCCAATATACGTATGGTGATCAGACAAAATATGACCGAACGAAGATTGGATTATCGAAATCGCATGTTAACGATGCGTTTGTTATTGCAGGGGGAAATAAGCAGCAACGTACTAAATTTTTTGATGTGAAACAAATCAGACGGAATAATCGTTGTCTTCAGATTAATAGAAAGGGTTTCAAACCTTCTATTCGTAGACAGAGATACAAGTACCAACCGTATGACTTGGTTAGACATAATAATTCCCTTTTTAGAGTAAAAGGTGTTTTTAATTATGGAAAGTGGATTAGACTGGTTAATTCGGTTGGAAAACCAGTTAAAACAGTTAATTCAAATATTAATAAGGTTAAGTTGATTAAATATGGAAAAGGACTCCAATTCCTCCTCAATTCAGCTACGACCTGAAGGACGTGGTCTTCTTGACAGGAAAGATAATAATCAACCTAGTCAGAATGGAAATTTAGGGCGTTATTGATATGAACATTTTCGGTTTTGAAGTGGATGAATCAGTCGGTTTGCCTTTATTTTTTCTAGCAGGGCTTTACGTTGCGCTTTCTCCTTGTTTATTCCCCATTATGCCTTTAACTGTTTTCCGTATTATGGGCAAATCTTATGTGGATGAAAATGGAGAAGAACGTCAAATTACGAGGGGAATTGCAATTCAGTGGGTTATATTACTTACTTCAGGAATCCTCGTTACTTTTATTGGATCAATAATAATAATGTCTTATGTCTGGGAATTCTTTGGACTTTTTCTGATCCGTCAATTTATACATTTAACGTTCATTTTTGGCATAATTCTAATTCTTATGGGTTTTTTTCTCTTAATTCCAGTCTTATCAGAAAAAACATTTGCTAAAATCCCAGTTCCCCAGGGAGTGTCTAATATTTTCCAAAAAGAAGAAATTCGTAGTTTGGATCTTTTTTTAATTGGTTTTGGGTATTCTTTCATTGCTTTACCTTGTGCTGCTCCTGCTTTTATTACTTTACTTGGAATTTCATCCGTGTATAGTAATTCTTTTAATCTTCTTCTTGGAATTGGATTATTTGCCATTGGATTATTTATTCCCTACCTTCTTCTCGTATTAGTTACAAATGAAGCTCGTACTCGACTTACTTCGTTGTTTACTGAGAATTTCAGAATCATTGAAGTGTTTATTGGAATAATAATCATTATATTTGGATTCTTATTTATCTGGCCTTCATTTGGAGGACCAGTGCTATTTTCTATTACTTAATCCTGTTTTTTTTTATCAAAATTAGAGATAAAATCCATTTTCAATAATAGTGTAAAGTCTTCTGGCTGGAGATTCTGTGAATTAAAATAATCGAAATCATAAATTTTGATAGGTTTATCGAAGTGAGTAGCTAGATCTAAGAATTTTTCTATTCCTTTAAGTTCTGTTCCTGCTAATCCAATTTCTCTAGTAACAATTTCATTAGTTAACGCCAAATATAGAGTTTCAAGTCTTGGATTTAATTTTAAGGACTTTCCTAGTGTAAGATAAGTACTTCGATTTTTATTCCAATCTTCCATCTGTTTCTGCAGTTCTTCCTTCTTTTCATCAGCCCATCTCTCTAGACTTTGTCTATCCCAATTACTTTGAGCCAATAATTGACTAAAACTGGGTAGGGTTGAGGTTGTGAACAATATGACAAATGGATTCTGATAAAGATAACGAAAAACTTGGAAGACAACCTTTGAATTGAATTTTAGCTCTCGGTATTCCTTTAATTCAATCCAGCATTCTTTACCTCTCCACATTCCAACTAAATCGGGTGCTAAAATAACTCCGTCTAAATCTTGAAGCTCATCTTCAGATAGATCTTCCGCTTCACGCAATTGTTCAAAGTTATATTGATCTAGAAATGTTCGTAAATGAGAAATGCTCGTATCGGAGTGATCACTCTCAGGAGTCTCTAATATATCATCGGCATATCTTCTCTTCTTTGCACGATTAATATATTTTAATAAAATTGTTGCTTTTTTTGGATAATTACTATCAACAGCTGGCTCAACCATGTCCTCTAGTTTATCAAGATCCTCAATTCTGGGCCTAAGTTGTCTTTCAAATGCTTCATTACGATAAAAAATTGAAGAAAAACGTCCTTTCTTACGGTCAGATCTAGTAGGAAGGCCAAAACAGGCTCTAAGAGAATTAGGAGTGTGGTAAAGCATGGGGTATTGACGAACAAATTGAATACCAGCAGCTAAAGCAACATCACGAAATAAAGCCCTATCAGGAATGTTCCATTTAAGCGTTTCAATGGGGGAAAATTCATTTAATCGTTTAATCAGTCCATCTAATCGATTTTTTTGAAGTCCCCGTACGCCTTTCAAGCTTTCTGGATTATTGGCTAAATAACCCCTAACACGCTTTAAAACCGTCTCTCTTGTTTGTATTCCCATATAGTTAGTCTCTTTTTATTCTGTTTATTAAAAATTCCTCAAGAGTTATATCCATCCATATTATTTCATAAAGGGGTAGTATTCAGAGAAGTTGTTCATTATTGTGTCCTCTTACGAAAAATAATCATTAATTAGTGTTATTTTAATGTGAAAGAAAAAAGGTTTTAAAATTCTGGTTGTTCTAAATTTGTATCACTTCAATATCAAATCCTGATAATATTTTTCTTATTTCTTGTTTCCTTTTCATACTTTTCTTGTCAAAAAATGCTATTTTTGGAGTTGGGTCTGTGTTCATTATCATTTTACCTACTAGATCCTCATTCAATGATGAAACTGCATATTTAGGACAGATATGTCCAAGAGCATATTTTGTTTCCAGCATCAATTTTGTAAACTTGCTTGCATAATGGTTTCCACCAAATCCAACTGATGAAATCCAGCTATCTGATTGCTCTAGATCGTTGTATTTTAATGAATTTAATGCGTCAGCTATAAGACGACATGCCTCAAGATCATTCCATTGAGCCTCTGTTGAACCAACTTCAATAAAAACAATAGAGTTATTAGAATAAGGTCCGTGATGAGTAGCTTCTAAACTGATTTCATAGTCATAACTAAATTTGTATTTTTCTGAGGTTACCATCTCATTTATATTAAGTAACAACCTTTTTAAAAGGAATGAATTACATTTGATTAAAGTTGCTTCTCTTCCACCAAATTCTGCTTGTTCAAAGTTCCCTATTGGATGTACTGTAAAACTGGGTCTCAGACTTCTCGCCAAATGACGAGAAAGGAAAATTACTATACTTTCCTTTAAAGCCAGATCCTTTAATTCTATATCAGAAAATATAGAATCATTATTTACAGTTAATGATGCTTTTTGTAGATCTTTGGTAAGAAAATTTCGAATGTTAACACCTGCAATGTCTTTCCTGCTTAAAAATAATTGGATGGAAAATTTGGACAAATTCTTCACTTATCAGGAGATTTTTTGAGGTATTATTAAAAATTAACCTATAGAAGAGTCAAATGAGCAAGTCATATTCTGTTGCGGTACAATCATTCGGATAGCCTTATAATAAATTGGATTAGTCTTTCCCTAATCGATTTTGATTGTTGGATATGACATAAAATGAAGAAACAGCTATTTTTATTTATTTTTTCAATTCTGATAATGGGATCCTTAATTGTTATCCCAAATCGAATTAACCAAAAAACCGATGAAAATTTGTTTATCAATCCAATATCGGTAACAAATTCTTTATCATCGAAAATCAAAGTATTATATCTCTATAATTCTTCTGATGCCTATTATAGGTATGATAGTTATGAAGCTTTATTTGAATCAAGTGAAGAGATTGTGTTAAATGGGATTAATGCCTCAGATTTTGCAAAAGATGCAACTATTGCATCAGACTATCATGTATTAATAGTAGGAGTAAGTGCGTTTGGTTGGTGGAATAATCCAAATGCTTCACTGGCTAATATGATTGTAGGTACAAATTTACCAGTTTTAGCTCTTGGTTATGGCGGCGGAACTTTTTTTCAGAGCCTTGGGTTAGGTTATGGTGGCGGATCAATGGGTTTCACTTGTGGTGGATTAAATGTTAATTCCACTGATGCAAGCCATGATGTATTTTCAGAAAAATATACTTTTTCCGTTCCTGGAGATATCACCTTGAATGGTTCATACAATAAACATGTTAGCGGTATTTACATGGGAAATACTTTTTCAAATACGGAATATTTAGCTCGTGGGGTGAATAACCAAAATCACGCTCCATTTGCGGAATATTCAGGTTTTACACAAAAGATGCTGTATCTAGGATTCATCTATGCACCAAGTTACCTAAGTACAATACATATGCTTGTTCATAATTGTATTGAATATTTGGCAGGTCCTCCAAGTCAGATATCTGTCGATATTACTAGTCCAGCGAATTACTCCATAATTACTTCAACAAATACTACAATAGATATTGGGTTTAGTTTTACAGGTGATTTCGATTGTGTTCAGGCTGAACTTTATGTTAATGAAGCTCCTTTCTCTACACCAGTCACTTTCCTTTTAGGTAGTTCAAGTGGCTCTGGAGTCTTTTCTAATGTGGATCTAAGTAGTGCAGTACTCTGGGAAGATGGATGGTATAAATTATCAGTTGTAGTAACTGATAATAAAAGCTGGATTGGTCACGAATCAATATATATAAACCGAAACGAGTATGATGGCCCATATTTAGATTTATTAACCCCTGCGAACAATTCTGAAGTCGAAGGTAACACAACTTTCGATCTTGAGGTCAATTCTGATTTTTTAGATTTCCTAGATTATTATGTTGACGGAGTAAATCAATCGCGGCTGCTATACCAAGACGGTTCATATAGTATAGTTGTTACATTTGAAGTTAATGTTTCAACTTGGGGTGTAGGACAGCACGAATTGAAGTTCATTGCTGATGGGCATCCTAATGATACCACTACATTAATTATTCTTCTTAATGTAACTGAAACTACAGCTACCACCACTTCAGCAATACCTACTGATACTTCTACCACAGAACCTGAAAGTTCTACCACTGAATCTGATAGTACCACAACAGATATCGATAGCTCAACAACAGCTGATTCTACGACCCGTGAAAGCTCCACAAACCCTAATACAGGAACAAATACTTCTAGAACTAGTTCTACAGAAGACTCATCTAGTCAATCAGTTATTACTTTAAATGCAACTCCTGGATTCACTACTGCGGTCATTTTAACAGCTTTACTGCTTCTAATTCCAATATATCGTGTTAGAAAAAGAAGCTAATCCTTTTTTTTCCTTTTTCTTGATGAATTGATAATATCTGTATTTTTAATTGAGCATAATGCAAATTTTGGAGTCAATCACCCATTAGAAAAAAACTCAACTTCCGATATCATTACTTTTTATTTAATGAAAACCATTAAATTCGTACTGCTTTCAAAGTACGTACAGAAGCATTATTTCACTTAAAAAGCATCTTAGAATAAGAATAATTGAGGTTTTCTATCATTGCCTAACAGTATGTTAAAAACAACATGTTTAACGATTAGTTTCCTTCTGATCTTTTTCGCACAGAGTCCTGTATCAAGTATTTCACATATAACTAGAGGTTCTTATATTGAATCTTCCATGGATAAACATGATTGGTCTAATATCTCATTACTTTTTCCAGATCAATATCATAATCCAGCGGAAGTCTATGAAGAGCTTGAGCAAATGCTAAACACTGCTCCTGAAATTGTGGATTTGTTCTCAATAGGTCAAAGTGTACAAGGACGGGAGATTTATTGTGTTCGAATAACAAATGAGCAAAATTCAAAGCAAAAAGCTGGAGCTCTCTTTATCGGTCAGCATCATGCGCGAGAACAAATCACTACTGAATCTTGTCTTCGATTTTTGCTACGACTGATTAATAATTATGGTGAGGATTCAAAAATAACAGAATATATCAATACTGAAGAAATTTATGTTATCCCTTCATTAAATCCTGATGGTTTGCAATTTGTTGTAGGAAATGAAACATTAAAAGGGAATGAACACTTACGTAAGAATTTAAACGCATTTGATGATGATAACGATGGACTATACGATGAAGACTCAGAGGAGGATACAAATGGCGATGGATTTATTTCTGAATTTGATGTTTATAAATGGAATAATGAATTAGAACCTGATGAAAACGATAATAAATGGGATTTTCAATATTTTTATCTAGAGGGAATAGATAATGATGGTGATGGATTAATTAATGAAGATCGGAGAGGAGGAGTTGATCTTAACCGAAATTATGATTATCGTTGGAATGATTCTACAATTGATTCAGGATGGGGAACAGATAGAACAGTAGAAGATTATCCAGGAACTTCTCCTTTCTCTGAACCTGAAACTGCAGCTTATAGAGATTTTGTGTCTGATAGGAGATTTGCTACTGCCTTATCACTTCATTCAGGAATAAATGCAACATATTTTCCTTGGGGATCAGACAATTTTTGGCCAGAAAATGCATTATACTACGAGATATATTCCGATATGAAAGACATTCTTCCACCTAATTATCTTAGTGTTCATTACGGAAGTCAATTATCCAATGTGAAAGAAGATGATTCATATACAGTATGTGGAGATTGGGGTGATTGGATGTACGCAAGGCAGGATTGTTTAGTTCCCTTAACATTCGAAATTTATCATAATAAAACTAGCACTAGTTTAGGAAAAGTCATCGAGGAAAATAACACACATAGAATAATTCAATGGGATGGAATGTATGGATATTTTGCTCCAACAGAAGGGCCTGCAATTGATGATTTGTGGGAGGATATTCAACCAGCGTTTGATTACTGGCTAGAATTGACTCCTCGCATAGAAATAGCGGGTATCTCCTTAACAGGTGGGAAAAATACAAGTGAAACTCTCAATGTTAAGCTTGAAATTAAGAACTTAAGTCCTAGAATCGGGACTATTGATACTTTGGAAGTAATGTACGAGGACAATACTTCACTGCTATATGAAGGGTCACCTGTTACTGTTTCAGAGGTTGAAGGTGATTCTACTGCTTCGAGATCGTTTAGTTTCATTCTTGAAGAGGATTTAACTCCAAATTCCAATATCACTCTGAAAATTGGAAATGCTTTTGTTGGATTTCAGAAGTTTATTATTTTTGAAACCGATATAAACGCCCGATCAACACCTATAGGACTGATAACACAACTTATTGCTATTCCAGCCGTTATTTTTTTGAAGAAACTAAAAAAGAGAAAATGAGAGGAAGTATATATCTGAAATGTGTTACTTACCTCTCTTTTATTCGGATTTCATGAATCAATAGTTAGGATTTTTTCATTCTTTTAATTAGTATTAAAAGAGGAATGATTCCAAATATTGTTACATATAGACCTGGCCAGTTTGTACCTAAAACTAATGTTTCTGAGGAAGTTGTATCTACTGAATCCTCTGTTGTCGTTATAGCATCAGACTCTGAAATAGTCGTTTCAGTTGTGGTTGTAGTAGTTGTGGGTATTTCAGTTGTGGTTGTAGTAGTTGTGGGTGTTTCAGTTGTGGTTGGTTCAATTGTGGTCGTAATTAATGGTGGAATAGTCAATGGAGAGAGAGTTGACCAATCAGGGGTATCTGAAACTACAATAGTACCATCTAGTATCTTTTGTGTAATATTCTCGATCCATTCACCCCGAGTCATCGTTAAACCATCAAAATTGAAATTACCGTTTTTAATTGAATCAGTATAAGTCATTTGGCTGAGATGCGTCCCATTTTCATAGAGACCAAGCTCCTGTTGGCCATTCGACCAAGTGGAGAGAATTACAGACTCAATCGAATTATAAACTGCAATATCAAATCTTTTCATCATTGAGGTGAGTACGATTCCAGGAGCTAAATGATCTTGATCAGTATCTACTCCAATATAATAAACACCAGATGTTTCATTAATCGCGTCTAAAACTCCGAGACCAGTCCTACCGGCAGCAGCGAAAATTATATCATGATCTTGATCTATAAAAGTGGTACCATTATCCTTTCCGCCTTCAAAATCATCCCAAGGATTAATCTGATCAGGACTGTAAGTCCAGGTAATTTCTATAGAGCTGTTAAAGTACTGAGCTCCTTGTTGGTAACCCGCAAGAAATTTATTGATCAAATAAATATCAGTAGCACCAAGAAAACCAATCTTCCCAGTCTGAGTAGTCATTGCTGCCATAGCTCCAGCTAGAAAAGAACCTTCGTGCTCTTTAAATATCAGAGAAGCAACATTTGGAAGATTAACCCATGAATCAACAATAGTAAATTGTTGACTGGGGACCAAGGGAGCGACATCTTGAAGCGGTTGGTTATACAAAAATCCCATACAAATGATTAGATCGTATCCTGCACTAGCCATGGTACCCAACGTATTCGTGAGATCATCAGAAGATGTCGGTTCAACCAGGCGATAAGTAAAATTTCCAGCGTAATCTAAAAATACATCGTGCACACCTTTCTTACCTGCTGAAAGATAAATGTCTTGTGTGTCTTCTGGCGATAAAGTAATACCGATTCTAGGAATAACTATCGCTTTCTCTGGTACATCGTTGACAATTATCGTTCCATCAGAGATATTCTGTTTTAGTTCTTGGATCCATTCCCAGCGGGTCTTAGTTATGCTATTGAATGTATAAGCTCCATTTTTAATGGAATCAGTATAGGTCATAGGACTGAAATCAGTACCATTTTCAGCAATCCCAAGTTCATAATAACCACTTGACCAAGTATCAAGAATAATGTCTTCAATCGAATTATAAACTGCGACATCATATCTTTTCATCATAGAAGTGAGAATTTTACCAGGCACCATATAATCTTGATCAAAATCTGTTCCAATTGCGAAAACATCAGATGTCTCATTTGCAGCTTCGAAAACACCTTGGCTAGAGATTCCTGCAGCTGTATAAATAATGTCATTACCTTCAGAATACAACTTGTTACCAATTATCTTTGCGCTTTCGGTATCATTCCAAGGGTTATCTAGATTTGGACTATAAGTTGGTGAAATCTCAATACTACTATTAATGAAATGTGCCCCAAGCTGGTATCCAGCTAGAAATCTGTTGATTACGGGGGTATTACTTCCACCTAAGAAGCCTATTTTCCCTGTTTGTGTAGTCATTGCTGCCATTGCTCCAGCTAAAAAAGAGCCTTCATGTACTTTAAAGGTGAAGGAAGCAACATTCGGTAAACCTACGAACATTATCGACTCATCATCAATTAACACAAATTTCTGGGATTGATAGTTTAGTGCAACTGCATAAAGCCCATAAATTTGATAGAATCCAATACAAATGATAACATCATAGCCTTCAGATGCCATATTATCCTGGTGATTTGCTAGCTCATCTACAAATGTAGATTCTTTGTATCTGTAGGTGAAATTACCTGCATAATCAAGAAAGGCGTCTTGTAAGCCTTTAAGTGTATTATTATTGTATCCATTGTCATTTTTATCCCCAGGAGCGAGAATTAAACCAATTTTCGGCAGTGTTATCAGTGATTCAGGATCCTCACTCACTGTAATTGTTCCATCGGTAATATTTTGTTTGAACTCTTGGATCCATTCCCAACGGGTTTTTGTTTTACTATTGAAATTGTAATTACCGTCTCTAATGGAATCAGTATAGGTCATTGGACTAATATCCACTCCGTCTTCAGCTATTCCCAATTCAGTGTGACCAGCAGACCAAGTGTCAAGGACAATATCTTCAATAGAGTTGTTAACTGCCGTATTTACCTTTTTTAACATTGAAGTAAGTACTTTACCTTGCGCTAGGTAATCTTGATCACTATCAACACCAATAGCATAAGCACCAGTTGTTTCATCGACAGCTTGGATTACTCCCAGACCTGTCCCACCTGCAGCAGTATAAATTATGTCATTTCCTTCAGAAAGCAGCTTTTCTCCTATTATTTTTCCACTATCGACATCTCCCCAAGGATTATCTAAATTCGGGCTATATCTTGGCGCAATATCAATGCTACTATTGATGTAATGAGCCCCTTGCTGGTATCCCGCAAGAAACTTATTAATTAACCAAATATTCATTCCACCCAGAAAACCAATCTTCCCAGTCTGAGTAGTCATCGCTGCCATCGCTCCAGCTAGAAAAGAGCCCTCTTGCTCTTTGAAAGTGATTGATGAAACATTTTGTTGGTTTACAACAGTATCTATGATCATAAACCGTTGGTCTGGATAAAGTTGTGCATTTGTATTAACAATATTCCCGTAGAGGAATCCAACACAAATTATTAAATCGTATCCCGCCTCTGCATGAGAAGTGACATTACTTTCCATTTCATCAATAGACTGAGGTTCTACATACGTGTATGTGAATTGATCCAAATATGTGGTATTCGCATCTACTAGACCTTGATAGGCAACGTCGTTAAAACCATTATCTCCAAGGCCGCCAATTGAAAAGAGAATCGCAATAGAAGGAGGATCTGCTGTTAATTTTGCGTCTCCAGTAAGTGAAAAATAATTAATCGGAAGAGAACAGATAAAAAATACTAGAATTAATCGTTTTACTTTTTTCATCAAATGATATCTCCATGTTTTTATTTTTAAAACACAGTTTTTATTATGAATTCGTACTATCTTATAAATCTTTGTAGACTAGATACTTTGACCAATCTTCGTTGAAGAAAGAAATCCAAGGTAAAGATTCCTAATTTGTATCACAAGAATGAAAATCTGGATATTATTTCGGAGCATTCTCTAAAGCAAGAATGACATATCCGATAATTGCACTAAAGATTGGTAAAATAATGGAGAGAGGTAAGAGGGGAAAAGAAGTTGGAATGCTACGTTCATTTATTAACCGATTGAGATTTTCACGATTGATATGAACTAGTGATTGATTATCCCGATCTTCACAAATTAAATCAACTAATTTCTTCTCTTGTCGTACGACTAATCGGTTTTGGAGATTTTTAAAGCGTCGATAGAGTTGAATTACCCTTTGTGTTCGTGAAGAACCCAACACAAACATAAAAAAAGCTAAAAATAATAGGATTATGAGAATAGGAACATTAAAAATGGTAATAGAAACAAAAATTGGTAAAATAAAACTTATCAAGGAAAAGCTGTAAATGCTTATCTCTCCAACAATGAAAAAGTATGGAGGGAAATTCTTGAACAGAAATGGATACACCCATTCTATTTCCCAATTTATTGACATCTGCATCAATTGAAAAGACTTTTTTTTATTCTGATAGACAAAAAAATCATCGAGAATATCCATTTCTTGAAGTTTCTCTGTCAAAATTAGCATTTGTCTATGATACATGGTCCAACCTTTATGAACTCCTAAAATAAAACTAAGAATAAAGAAAATGTCTGCAAGTAGCATAATACTACCTGCCAGGAGGAATGAAAAGATTGAAATGGGAGCAACAAATAATCTAGGAATACCCAGGTTCAATAAATAATTGGAATCATACACAAGGTAAGTATTTTGGAAAACCCTCATGATTTGAGATAAAGCTTCCCCGAAAAATATCAACGAAAAAACTCCAAATATCAAAACAGCAAGAGAATTCACAAATAATTTTGCAATATTAGATGGTTGTGAGGCTGACTTCTTATCAAATTCTCTCAAGTCTTTTAAGTATGAAACAAAAGAAGGTTTCTCTCTATTAAAGGGAATTTTTGGATTTAACTTAAAGTATAGCTTTAATTCTGATAAATCCACATTATTAACATCATTCATTTGAACCGTTCTTTGATATATATTATTGTAGTAAAAGAATTTTTCTTTTCTACACTTTTATAAGCAACTTGATCAATTAACTAGTGGTCATAAGTTACCCTATCATATACTTGATGATCTTCTGCGCAGCGAAACCTAGTCTTTCATCCATGCTGCCTACATCGATCGTCATCTTGGAGGTATTATCTGATGTAATAAGAATACCAATTAAATCTGTACGACTCATCTAAAATAGTCACTAAAAAAAAGAAAGGGGAAAAAGAGTGGAAAGTTATTTTTCTCGGCCGAATTTTGCAAAGATGCCTATCCCAGCAATGATGACAAATGTACAATAAACAACTAAAATCAAGAAATTAATAATAACAGTTTCACTTGTAATCGCTGCTCCTCTTAGTAAAATCGATGTTAAGGCATCTGTTGCATAGTAACTTGGTACTAATTGCCCGATGTCGGATGATCCAGGTACAAATGTTCCAAAAAACATCATTGGAAGGATGAAAATGAAACTGAGTCCAGTTGCTGCTCCTGGATCTTTGGCAATGGAGGCTGCGATTAATCCAAATCCTACACTGCAGAGAGCTAATAACAGTACCATGATAAATGAGAAAATTAGTCCAATTAGATCCGCTTGAGATTTAAATCCCATTAGGCTAGCTACTACAAAGACTATTCCAACCTGAACCACGGCAGTGATCATGTTCGCCAGAATACTGCTCAAAATTACTTCACTCGGTGATGTCGGAGTAAGTTGGATTCGTCGGAGTAACCCACCAGATCGTTGTTCTGTAAAACCTTGTGCTACTATGAGGGTGATAAAGATAGCTGCAAAAGCAAACAAGCCCGGTGCCATTAAATCAAACTGAGTTGTATGTTCAGAGTCAACCTCAGCTGGATTGCCAAGTTGTATTGGTAGTTGCGGAGCAGAAGTCGCAATTTCTCCGTAAAAAGTTGTAAAAAGCAGTTGTTGAATTAGTGGGGGGATTACGCTACTAGCAATGAGTGACCCTTGATCTACGAACAATTCCACAGTAACATTTATCCAAGTAGCAGAATTCGTGGTATTCATCCAGTAGGACTCAAAACTTGCTCCAAAACCAATCGGGATAACTATTAAAGCAGATATCTTACCTTGAGCTAAGTCTTTTTCGCCTGTTTCACTATCTGGGTAACTTATGTTCACAAAAACCTCATTCTCAGATATATTGCCAATAAAATATTCAGACCAGACGGTATTATCTGAGTCTACGATACCAACAGCGTACGTGGAATTACCAACTACGGATCCTCCACCAAAAGCTAACCCAAAAGCCCCAGTTAAGACAATCGGAAATAAAATTGCTAAGAAAAGTGTTGCAGGGACTCTATATAGTGATTTAACTTCTTTTTTCAAAAGTGCATTAATTCTTTGAACATTCATTCTTCTCTACCTCATTCACGAATTTTTCTTCCAGTAATTTTGAGAAATACTCCTTCTAAGTCGTCTGCGTTATGTTCTCTCATTAAAGCTTGTGGTGTGTCAAGAGCTATTAATTTACCTGCATCAATGATTCCAACCCGATCACATAAAGCTTCAGCCTCCTCTATGTAGTGGGTTGTCAGAACAACAGTTTTTTTACGTTTTTTAAGATCTTTTACAAATTCCCACGTAGCTCTACGAGATTGGGGATCCATAGCAACCGTTGGCTCGTCAAGAAACGCAATCTCCGGGTCGTTGATTAAAGCCATCACCAAACTAATTCTTCTGATCATGCCACCACTGTAATTTCCTGCACGACGAGTACCTCCTTCGACTAATCCCACTAATTCCAATAATTCTTCCGTTCGTTGTTTCAATACCTTTTTAGGTACATTATGCAAATTTCCGAACAGTTCTACATTTTCTCTACCGGTAAGATAGGGATAGAACGCTGGATCCTGCGGACAAACCCCAATTAGCTTACGAATCTCATTGATTTGTTTCTTTATATCAAATCCACCGACAAGGGCCGTTCCATTGGTGGGTTCGAGTAATCCAGTCATTATATTGATTGCAGTAGTTTTACCTGCACCATTAGGTCCTAGAAGACCGAAGAGTTCTCCAGGTTTAACTTCAAAGCTCAGATCATCGACCGCAGTGAGATCACCAAATTTTTTGACAAGGTTTTGAACCTTAATTCCATTTTGTGTCATTTTATCACCTCATTTTATTATATTTATTCTTGAAAATGAAAAAGAAGATTTCTTAGTTCTTCTGTGGGTTCTGATTTCAGAATTTTTATTGCAAACCATATTCGTTCTTCAACTACAATATCTAACGTAAATCCATTAGCATCTAATCTTTGAAGATATTGTAAATATCGTATCTGGTTTTCAAGGGCTAAATGTAACTTATTATCATCAATTTGTGAAAAACGTGAATAAGCTACTTCTACCTGAAGTGAAATCTGTTTAGTCAGATCATTCCCGACAAAGTAAATTTTGACCCAATCAGATGTGAAAACGATTCTCGAAATTTCATCAGGAACATCAATTGTGGAAGAAATCTTTTCAAGATCGTATTGAAGGTTTTGATAGTGTTGATTAAATTCTTTTTTATTCATTATCTTTTTTAATCCTTAATTATTTTTTCTTAAATGAAAAAAAAAGACGAGAGCTAACTCTCTTCTTCTGTGTCTAAAGCATCCAAACTATAAACTGCAAGACATGCTAATCCCAATCCAAGAGCAAAAGACATATCTGGACTTGGATCACCATTTATCATAGCTAAGACAGATACTATTACTGTTGCAATTCCCATAGCTAATGGAATAGCTATTAGGATGTAATTTACAATTTGAGCGAAAGATAATTTTTGTGCCATTTTTTTTACCTCATTTAATAATTGGTTATTATTTTAACCACGCTTAACCTTCGTTTCCATTAATATATAGTCTTGGGAGCAACGTGGTTCGGAAATGAACTGGAACAGGCTATTTTTAGTGATAAAAAGAGCACACCTTGGTGCAGTATTTGACAACAAAATTTTCATTGAGTTCGGTCTTTGTTTACTGTAAAACACAAGATTGGATTAAAATGAAAATGAGTGAAAAATTTAACGCAATTATCGAACTCTCAAAAGTAAATCATTTTAAACGAGATTTGACACTCTTTTGCACATGAAAGATC
>SDBT01005594.1_pt1 | contig 21046 bp, 15 predicted proteins | sample 2277101 | NCBI WGS metagenome assembly SDBT01 (sample SAMN10404973, study PRJNA504765) | marine sediment metagenome | isolation source: marine sediment core GS10_PC15, 103 cmbsf | place: Arctic Ocean: Southern Knipovich Ridge | collected 2010
GCCTACGCAAATAAGGATTATTACAGCAAACTGTTAGGCAGAGATGTAAAATTTCTTATGTTCGACGCCCAATCGCACTGTGAGGTTATGACTATTCCTTTAAATACCTCAAAGAATGCATTTCAGAAACGCAAGGAGAATTTGTTTGACGATTTGGCGGCTGTGGTATATCGTTATCCTAACCGCAAAATCCTTGTTTATACCTATCTGTTTTTGAAAGAGGATGTAGAGAAGATGTTCCTTCCGCGGAGCGGAATCCCGCAAAGCGGGACCTTCGTGGCGGTGGAGCATTTCTGGTCGGGGCGTGGGAAGGACTGTTGGCGCGATTACGATGTAGTCATCATTTTCGGGACGCCTGAGCCGAACCCCAGCGAGCTATTCGATGACGCCCGCGCGCTGTACGCCGATGACGAAAATCCTATAAGCTTGGCACAGAGTGAGAGCGACCCACGCAAATACGCGGACAGCCGCCTCCAACTGCTGCGAGAGATGAAGCGCGAGGATGAGATAATGCAAGACGTGCATAGAATACGCCCAATCTGGGGAAAAGGATTGGATAAGAAGGTTGTAGTAATGAGTCAGTTGTACTGCCCACAGTTACCGCCCGATAGGATAATTGACCCGCAGACACTCAATAAAAAGTCCGCCCAGAGAGAACTGCGCAAAGAACGACTTCGACAGCTCATAGAAGCGTGTCTAAAAGAGTATGACTTCTACACAGACGCATTCGCCGTCGCCGCCGGCCTTATAAAGACCACAGGCGGTGGTGGTGGCGTTGCAGGTGGTGGTGTGGGAGAGCGCATGGATACTGGTTGGCAAGGACTGTCTTATAAGAATATACTTATAAGAGGGTTCTTGCTAACCAATAGCGGTGCGGGTTCGGCGGTGTACTGGAAAAGAAGCGCTGAATATGTTTCAGACCGCGATGCTATCCTTGCCCGTAGCGAAGTTGCGAGCGAAAGCGAAGCAAACAGGCGAAGCGGTAGTTCAGAGTTAGGCGCTAAAGAGGCTAGGATGTCAGTTCATCAGGAAGGCGTCTGGCGACCCTACAAGATATGGGGCAACTTAGATGCGGCAAAAGCGTTCTTTGCCCGTAGCGAAGCGGAGGGGCGAAGCGGTAGTTCAGAGATAGAAAGGCAACAAGAAGAGGAAGAAAAAGCCCGCATGGAATACGAGGAAGAAGTCCGTCGTGAGTTAGATGAGGAATTTAGCCGATATGAAGATACTTTAGACTACGAGGAGGGACAACGATGAATAAGCAACAATACATTCTAGGATTGAAAGATGGATATAATCTAAAAAAAGAGCAGGTTTTAAATCGAGTTCGCGGTGCCATCGCTTCCGCAGGCCTTCCGATGGAGTCACACGGCTTCGCCGAGGCGATGGAGACACACGGCTCGCCGAAGGCGACGCCTGTGTGCTCCACTGTGTGCTCCACCGCCATCAATGACATGGGTAAAGTAGAGACATTGAAGCAGACTAAAGCGGGTTGCTTGGTGATAGCGGAAGGCCTCGCTTGCGCATGGCACCGCGTGGCAACCGAAGAAGAGGTGGAAAAGATAGCACTTTCCAATCCAGACCTTTTTGTGGAATTAGAAATTATCCATGAAAAATACTAACGCGGTGATATTATTCGCGGTGCCATGACTTCGTAGGCCTTCCGCTAGTCGCGTGCGATCGCACGCGCCACGATAATCCTGCGACAAAGGATGCAAATGAACCAGACCCAAAAAAGATTTATCGTGCTTAACAGACATGGGCAAAATCTTACGGCTGCGGCGACGAATGAACTCCAGCCGATTATCGAGCTAAAGAAAGTAAAGACAGTACGGACGATGAAGTGCGGTGGAGACACACGGCGATAGAGTGCGCTGCCTTACGGCAATGCCGAAGGCAAGCACCTCTACCGCAAGGCTTCGCCTGTGTGCTCCAGCTCGTAGTTTTAACTACCGACGAAATAGCAGCGTCAATCAACCTCTCCAGCAGGAAGTTCATCGTGGAAGAAGATGTGCTCCACTTCCCTTTTAGTGACCCTCTGCTTCAAAAGGCCGTCGATTTGAGTGCGGCGGCGAGAGCCTACAAATGTAAGGTGACAGGCCCAGAGAATGAACCCGTCGAAGCGGCGGAGGTGGTTTTCCAAAGCGTCGTCTTGCTATTTCAGAACTGACCAAAATTGATGATAAATGACAGTTCTGAAATAACAAGCGGGGATAGCCTTCAAGGGGAAAACGAACAATCGGGGGATCGCCGAAGTAAACGTCATCGGCGCGCGGAAGGCCTCGAACGCATGGCACCGCGAAACATTTCGCATCCTCGTCTTTCCGCACCATGGCTACTGGTCCAAAGATGGCGGAATCTACGAAGCTAACGAAAACAATGACATGGCCATAATACAGCTAGAAAAGCTGATTGCGCCGGGCACTTATGACTGGGGGCACATTGCGATGGAGGCTCACTTGGTGCCTAAGGAGTTTAGAGGACAGGGGATTAAGGTGGGGATTATTGATACCGGGATTCAAGCCGACCCACCGCATGAGGACTTGCGCGTGGCGAAAGGATTAAACTGCGTGACGGGCGATTTTCCAGACAATCAAGACAAGGCGCCTGAAAGTTGGAAAGACGATGTTGACCAGCATGGCAGCCACTGTGAACTACCGCTTCGCCGATTCACTTCGTTCATCGCTGGCATCGTCGCGGCGTTAGAAAATGAGATTGGCATCACAGGGCATGCGCCTCTTGCTTCTCTGTTTGGATACAAAGTCTTTCCAATCGCGCGCGTGCGATCGCACGCGCCAGGCGCTTCCTCTGCGGATATTGCCGACGCCATAGATTTTGCGATTGAGGACGGCGTTGATGTTCTTAACCTCAGCCTCGGCGCGCTTCGCGGAAGGCCTCCGAAGGCATGGCACCGCGACAAAGTCCATTACCGTCGAACAAGCCATCCAAAGAGCCTTCGACGCGGGCATCGTGTGTTGTTGCGCTGCTGGGAACGATAACAGCACCGTCAGCTATCCCGCCGCCTTGAACCTTGAAAACGTGGTATCTGTGGCAGGCATTGGGAAGTTTGGAACCTATCCCAAAGATAGCGCCCACACATTAGCAGAAACCAACAAGGTGTCGCAGGATGGACAGTTTTTCAGGTACGAAAAAAGTAACTTTGGCCTGCCTGTGCGGGGCACGCAGACAGGCGACGTAGACGGCGACCCCAAAGTGGATGTCTGCGCTCCCGCTGTGGCGGTTACCTCGACGGTTAAGGGAGGTTACGCAAGCTGGAACGGCACCTCAATGGCAGCTCCCCATGTCACAGGCACTTTAGCCTTAATTTTGCAGTCTCACCCGGACATCCGAAACATAAGGGGGCAAGAGAAAGCAAAGCAAGCAAAAAATGTGCTAAAAAAATCCTGCCGCTCACTTGGGTTGCATGCTATTTATCAGGGCGCTGGATTACCTAATGCAATTAGCGCGGTGAAAATGAAAGCGTAATGCTTTCATTTTAGTCTTACCGTAGCTTTCATTTGGAGATATTGTCGATATGGGGAGGAGAGCATGTTCGATAATCAGGAGAATGCGACGTACTCACGAAGCACGGATTACGCCGAATTTTTTCTTGCAGAGTGGGAAGAGGCTCACGGAAAATCGAGATTGAACATGCTTAAATAATCGTGAGTTCTATGGTACAATTTTTTCGTTCACAAAAGTAGACGTTTTGGAACATTTAGAAAGAGACGGATGTATTTGCTTTTAATCTCTTTTTAAGAGCATTGCTAAACCAAGGGTTAGACATGGAAAAATTCTTTTTTATTGAGTTATTCACGGGAATTGGCGGAGTCTCTCAGGGCTTTGAATCTCACGGGGGTTTCGAAGCGATTGCCCTAACTGACGTAGACTTAGATAGCCGAGATACATACTGTGAAAATTTTTCATCCGCTGACTATTTAGTAGGAGATGTTAGAGAGCTAACCGTGAGGGAATTACGAGACGTTGCGAAAGGCAGACATATACACGGTGTTCTTGGATGCCCGCCCTGTCAAGGTTTCAGCTCCGCTGGCAAACGAGACTCGACTGACGAACGCAACCGAAGGATAGAAGACTTTTTGCGGATAATTAGAAACCTTCGCCCAAATTTCTTTGTGTTTGAAAACGTCCCGAGTGTGATGTTGAACGCCATTTTTCTGGCTTTCGTTTCAGAACTGAACCAGGCGGGTTATTCAATCTGGTCGGGAGTTCTCAACGCCGCGCTCTATGGTTTGCCGCAGACAAGACAGCGCGCTATTGTGATAGGGATAGATAAGGCTCTTGAAGTTTCGCCGTCGCCTCCGCCGATAACTCATGTAGGCTCTCGCGAAGTCTTTGACTATGCGAGCCAACGTTCCGTCAAACCATGCTCTGTGGAGGGTTTTTCGGCGTTGGGATTTTACCCCGATACACAGCGAATTGACGCCGGAGACACTGAAAGGTTGCGACAAAAGTCGGAGGAAGAATTAGCAGCCCTTCTTCCGGTCGTTACTGTAGCGGATGCTTTGGACGACTTGCCGGAGGCGAGCTGGTCGCAAAAGGAAGAGCCTATCCCGTATGGAACGGAGGAGCGACAATTGACTGACTACCAGATTCGGATGCGAGACGGAAGCAAAGATGTTTCTTCGCATACGCGTAGAATACATAAATCAGAGAACATCGCAAAATGGTCTGAAATCCCTGCTGGCGGCAATCTCGCTTCAGGCGAGAGAGAGCAAAGATACTTTTCCCAAGCTTATGGACGCCTTCATCCACAGGGATTGGCTCGAACCATAACAGGCGGGTTCCTAAATCCAGGTTGCGGACGTTTCTTACATTATAAGGAACATCGCTCTATTACCATTCGCGAAGCGGCGCGACTACAGGGCTTTGGAGATAAATTTCGGTTCATAAAGAATAAGACCATTAACGAGCGACTCATAGGGAACGCTTTTCCGCCTCTGTGGGCGAAAGCTATTGCAGGCGAACTTTATCGAACGCTGGTCAAAGCTTTGTAAGAAAGCGCGGGTTTGATAATGGAGGCTGGACATGCTCTCATATACCAAATGGAACGAAGCTACTTTCCACTATTTCTTCAACGAAACAAAATATGGACGTAGCGTTAGTCTTGCGCTATCAAGTGCAAGACTATCGGCAATAGCCAGCTCGCTTTTAGATTTGCCGAACTCTGCGGAAGAGGATTTTACAATGGCTGTTCGGCAGAAAATCAATGAACCTCCAGCTACATTTCAAAACCTATTCAGAGAAGCTGATGAATGGTGGCGGAATGAACTTCGTCCCATCCCTCCGCCGTTCGTAGCGTTTTTGGGGGCGTGCGCGCTTGCCGCGTCTAAAATGGAAATGGACGAAGTTCGAGATATAGCGGCTCACAATTATTACGAACGTTTAGAGGAACTTTTGAACGTCCACAACGTTTCCCATCACCAGCGTTGGAAAATAACAGAACTTTGGAAACGTTTGATAGAATGGCTTCAGATGGATTTAGACGGCTCGTTGGGTATTTGCGACGCCAGGCCTTTAGGAACCGGTCCTTATTGGCAAAATGTGGGATACCCTGTGTCGCAATGTTTGATGCGTGAAATGGATAGAGTTCGCCTACCAGACTTTTTTCATTGGGCGGGATTGTCTCCTGGAGACAATGTAGATTTGCCGCGGTTAGCGCATGATTTGCGCGCATGGGCGGAACGAACCACCTGCAAATTTTCCAAACCGCTCAAAAGAAGATTGCGCGGCAGGAATGAGATATGTTTTGCTATTGCAGAGAAGATTTTGGATGAATTGGTTCAGTGGGATGGCGTCGTACAGGATGTCCAAGGCAAGCGCAGACGAGAAATTAAACTGTGCGTTGAGCTGGATGATGACGGAGGCTGGGGGTTGTTCTTTTTTTTACCGAAAGTCGCTGAGTTTCCCGAAGGAGAGTTCCGTTCCTCCGACGCAATATTTACTCTGGCGACATCTCCTATCGGACATGATTGGTATAATTCAACGCCGGTCATTGATGTTACGGCGGAAAGACTTCAAGGAGGTTTTCGGTTGGAACGGGACGGATATTTTCTTGAATTCCACGGGTCGCGTTTATTTATCCTCGAATGGGGAGGATACGAATTTTCTTGCTGGGTCGAACGGAATCGCCCAAGGATTGGAAGGGAATGCTTGATTGTTTGCCATGGAAACTTGCGCAACCATGTCATAGCGGTATTAGAAAACTTTGCTGAAGAAGGTTGGACAGAAGTCGCTCGCGCGAGAATCCCGCCAGAATGGACGCTGTTCAAGAAAGTAAAGTTGCGTCAGTTCACCGACGATTTGCCGGCCGCCTTGAGCGCGCTCTGCCCGGCTACGGAAGTGGGGTTGAAACTCGATGGAGGATTGCGACTGCATAGGCGGGACGCTTATATTCAGGGCGGGGAGCCGCTTGTCATAGTAGGTCAAACCGAAAGACCGGTGGATGTTCTGTTAAACAGACAGGTTATCGCGCAAGCCCAAGGAGAAAGTACGGAAGTACCGCTGGCGTCTCTGAACCTTAGCCCAGGAACTTATGAAATCAGAGTGGGCGACAAGACCCGTCGATTTGAAATTGCGGCCGCTAGCGCGCGATCGGTTTATTCGGCGCGCTCCACAACCGAGACGTTGAGCCATAGGTTAATGTGGCAATCAGGGGAATACCGCCCAGTAACGTTTGGATGCGAAGAGATTTCACCAAATCAACAGCCGCGGAGCGGTGAGATTCGGATATGCGGAGCCACTCTCTCTTACAGTCCGGATGGCGAGCCTGACCCAGCGCCCTCGGTTTTGACGCTAAAAACCTCCGTGAAGGAATACATTTTTCTGGGGAGGCGTCCCGGCATGGCGAAGACTCTCAAACCCGACAAGAGGCTAGATAAACTGCGAATCGCTTTCTGCTTCGAGCCAGAATGGATGATAAAGCGCGGCGGACGTCGTTGGCGAGTAATCCCATTAGGCAAACCGAAACCTCCTGAAGTATTCGTCAGATTAGATGGCGCCCAACACTGGGCGGATTGGTTCTTAAATAGACATAATCGTTCTCCCAAGCACTTTTTCAATGTATGGAGACAATACGTGAAAGCCGCTAAGCTAATTAAAGAAGAAATGGAACCTTAATGGATTACAACCTTCTTTTGACTTACCTTACGGAAATCGGCGGTGGGCGTTGGGAACACTTTAAAAACGCTTGTCAAACGCTTGCTCAAACTATTGATGAAGAAGACCGCGGAACGATGATCTGGAACATAGCGCAGCGCAATCTCAGCCGCCTGGGGCATGTCGAGTTTCAATTTGACGAGCGTTTTATATGGAGAGTCGCGCCGCCAGCTCTGGTTAGCGTTCCCCAAAAGGATGAGCTGAGAGTAATCCTATGCGGGGCAAGAAATCCCCCATTCATCGATAGAGTGCGCGAAGCAAGCGGCGCGCTAGGAAAAGAATTACGCATTCATAGCCAACCGGAAGGACCTGACGTTGTTATTGTGAACGACTGCTCTCCTCTGGATGCGCGGAGATTAGCCGAGGAACTTGATATATTATGGACGGATAGAGCGGTAGCCTGTCTCTTCGCTTGCCTCCCTTCCCTGGACGAGATGTTAGAGATTTGCCAGGAAGACAATCCGCCGATAGGATGGCGCGTCGAGGGCTTTGATGTGGATTCGTTCAAGTGGGAACAAGCGTCGCAGACCGCTGACGCCTGGGTCTATCGGTATAGTTCGCCATGGCAGCCCACTGAATACAGACTTGAAACCGACGGGCGGATACTAAAGGTCCCGCCGTTTGTCGGCATCTACCACGTCCTTCGCATCGCTGGCAAACAAGCGATATTCTATGATGCGCAACGGCGGATATTGTCAGTGAAAGCCGCTGCTAAGACGCCTGAACTATATGAGCGCGCCGCCACTTTGTGTTCTGGATTTTTGCCGGTTTTCGATTCATCCGCGTTGTGCGATAAGTTTAGAGATGTGCCGCGTAAATACGCGGAGGTAGTCGCTGTAAAACTAAGTCAACCTTTAGAAGGATGATGAAAAAATGAAAGACCCCTACGGACTGTATGAGCGATTGAAGTCGATATATTTACGATATTATGACAGCCCTTTCGCTTTAAGGTATGAGAGCCTGATGGACGAGCGCAGAGCGTCGCTTGAGACGGAGGGCATTGCGCACCGAGAACCTTACATCGAATTGCTTCCTCCCTATGACAGTTCTGACCGAACGCTTGAACAGGCGTGTCAGGAACTAAGATTGCCCTTGGAGATGGCGTATCTAACCAACGCTACTGGTTTGTTTCCAGAAGAACTCCAACTGTATGAGCATCAGTGGCAAGCGTTGAGGAGCTCCATGCAAGATAGAAGACACGTCGTCGTGACGGCGGGCACCGGTTCTGGAAAAACAGAGTGTTTCCTCCTGCCTATTTTAGCGTCGCTTCTGCAGGAGGCTCGAGGATATCCGGACGCTGAAGGCGCTCCTCAAATAGAGCCATGGCGCCGCCCGTCCCCGCGTCCTGACGGGTGGGACTGGTGGAGGCGCCCAAATTTTAAAGGAACTCCTCCTTGTTCGCGTCCGCAAGACGAAAACCGACAGGCTGCGGTTAGAGCGATGATTCTGTACCCTATGAACGCGCTTGTGGAAGACCAACTGATGCGTCTGCGAAAAGCGTTAGATAGCGACGAAGCGCGGGACTGGTTCAGGCAAAATCTTTCGGATAATAGATTTTATTTCGGACGGTACATCGGGCGGACTCCTGTATCCGGTCCTGTTTATTACCGCCGCTCTGGGCAGCTTCGGCAAAATGCTGTCGATGAGTTAAGAAGGGCTTTGGATGAATTTGAGCGAACGTCGGATGCGGTTCAAGAGTATTGCCAAAATCGATTAGATAATGGCGAACTCAGGGAAGAGGCGTTCCGAGCGCGCTATTTTTTCCCCAGGGTAGACGGGGCGGAAATGCTCTCAAGATGGGATATGCAAGAAGCGCCGCCTGACATTCTGATTACCAATTACTCCATGTTGAACGTCATGCTCATGAGAGATTTGGAGGAACCCATTTTCGAAGCGACGAGCAATTGGTTGCGCGATGAGAGGAACGTCTTTACCCTTGTTGTCGACGAGTTGCATACGTATCGCGGCACTCCAGGAACGGAAGTAGCCCTGTTGATACGCAAGCTGCTGTTTCGCTTGGGGCTTCAGGATAGACCGGAGCAAGTTCGATTTATCGCCACTAGCGCGTCCTTGACTGACGAAGAAGGCCAAGACGCATCGGGAAGTCGATATTTAAGCGAGTTTTTCGGGGCTCCGCAAGAACGATTTGCTATTATTGGAGGATGTTGGAACGCCTGCGTTGATGAATGGGCTAAAGCGACGGATTTAGGACCCAGAGCGCAACTATTCCAAACCTTCAGCGAACAGTGGCGGGACGCCCAAAACGACCAACAAGAAGAAGCAAGAGCGGCATTGGCTCTCGCCTCTGAATTGGGTGTCGAGGTTGATTCGGGAGTGAGCGCTGGTTTAATTTTGTCGCAGTCCCTAAACCGTAGCGGCGCATTGCGAACTCTCTTTGATTCTTGTCTCGCGGAAGAGAACGGACGACAAAACCTGCGGGCGCAAGCTTTTGGAGAATTAGCTTATACCTTATTCGGAGCGGATAATAATGCAACCGAAGCGTTGGCGGGACTTCTCTTGGCTGCGGCGTCGGCTGAATCTGAAACTGGTTTACGCCCGCTCCCCGTCAGGGTTCACTACTTCTTTCACGACATACCGGGCGTTTGGGCGTGCTGCGAGCCGGAATGCGATGCTGTTGATGATAGGTATCGCAGTGCAGAGCGACCTGTAGGCAAGCTGTACTTTGAACCGCAAATCCGTTGCGAATGTGGGGCTCGGGTGTTGGAACTGCTCTACTGTCAAACCTGCGGAGAAGTTTATCTGGGGGGATACAAAGCGGGTTATGCGGAGGGACAAACAAATAGATGGACGTTATTGCCGGACCAGCAAGATTTAGAAGGCGTCCCGGACAGGACGAGGATGATTAAGGCGCATGGAAACTACGCTATATATTGGCCCGTCCCCTCTGGCCAATTTACTCCGCAGGATAGCCCTACAGGACTAAGCGCAAGCAGCCGCAACCTCGGCAGAACGGGACAGTTTCGACCCGCGGCGTTAGAGTGCGGCGCTGCTAATGTCCGACTGCTTGGCGCCAGTCCTGCTGATGCCCATGCGCAAACAGGATATTTGTACGTAGCGCCTAAAGAGAGCCACCCTGCGCGACCGGGGTGGTGTCCCCGTTGCGGCGATTATTGGTCGCGTTACGAGCGCACACAGCGTGGAGGTTGGCGCTGGAATAATTCCAGAGACCTTTCGCCGATTCGATGGCAGGGAACCGGATTTGAGCGCGTCAATCAAGTTATAGCGGACGCGTTGATGCGGGAACTGCGAGAACTGTCTGAATCATCGAGAAAGTTGGTTCTCTTTTCAGACAGCAGGCAAAACGCCGCTAAATTATCGCACGGATTAGAGAAGTCACACTATTTGGATACATTGCGCCAGTTATGGCTATCTGCTCATAGAAACGCTACTGTTGGACTTCAAGCGTACATTAGACGTTTGAATGGGGAACAATTGAGCGATAGCGAACGACAAGCGGCATCTTTATATCAGAGGGAGTTTCAAGATGAGGCTTTGGCGCTCGCTATGGAAATAAATGGGATGGCTGACGAGGAACAACTCGCCTTGGCGCTAGAGGCAGGGAATCGTATAGACGCGCCGACTAAAATTGATAATATCCGGGCGAAAGTGGAACTGCGATTGGTTGAATTAGGAATCAACCCAGCGGGACCCGATATCGATTATCAAAAGAGCGAGGATGACAGGCAGTGGTCAGAGCTCTACGAGCTTGACGGAGAAGTCCGCGCCAAAAGCCTTGGAAGGCTTACTAATGAAATGCGAGAACTCAGAAACGAGATTCGTAGAATACTGATTATTGAGTTGGGATTGATTGCTTTCGCGCGGATGGGACGTTCTTTAGAAACTCTTGGATTAGCGTATGCAACGGTTGACCCAGCTAATGATTTGAGCGAATATGCAAACCGTTTAGCAACAGCTCCGGAAACGTTCCTGTCTATCGTAAATGGAACAGTGAGAATTTTAGGAGAGAAGCGTCGTTTTCAAAATGATGCCCCTGATAGGCAAAAACAGACCCAACAAAGCCCGCCAGGCGACGTTCGCAGATATCTTATAGCTGTCGCTCAACGTAATGGATGGGATGAAGACTTGCTGATTTCGGAGGTCAATCTGTCTCTTGAACAGATTCAAGTCGCTGAAGGTTATCTTTTGAACATACCGAATCTTTGCCTGTCGGACTCGCAAGGTTATTTCTGGCAATGCGCCCAGTGCAACCGCATTCATCTTCACGAATCGGGGAGAGTATGCACAGACTGTCAGCATCAGCTCGATAACCCGCTTCCTTTGTCAGAACTCTCTATCCCTGGCGAAGAAAACTATTACGTTTATTTAGCCTTGCCTGAAGGCGCCGGCAAACCCTTCCGTCTTCACTGCGAAGAATTAACAGGTCAAACGAATAAAACCGAGGCGCTCAAGCGGCAACGACTTTTCCAAGACATAGCGATAAGAGCGTTGGGGGAAAATCCTACTATGGATAGCATCGACATACTCAGCGTTACGACCACGATGGAGGCGGGAGTGGACATTGGAGATTTAGTGGCTGTTATGATGGCTAACATGCCCCCCCAGAGATTCAACTATCAACAACGAGTTGGGCGCGCCGGGCATCGGAGAGGCGGTTTGGCTGGCGCTATCACTATTTGCGGTTCGCGAAGCCACGACAACTTCTACTTCCAAAATCCCGACAGGATTACTGGCGACCCGCCGCCTCAACCTTATCTTGACCTGCGACGAGACGATATTATCAAAAGGTTTTTGACCGCTGAGTGTTTACGCCAAGCTTTCCGCTCGTTGGGAAGTTTGCCCGATGAGGACATAGGCGATTTGGGGGCTAACGTACATGGTCAATTTGGAAAAGTGGTAGATTGGGAAGAACACAGAGATGCAATCCGAGATTGGCTTAGCGGTAACCGCGACGAGGTTAGTAATGTTACGGAAGCGTTGCTTGTGGAGGCGCCTCAAGAAATTATAGACAGGTCCGATGAACTAATCGACTGGATAACGAACGAAGAGAACCTCTTGGCGGAAATTGATAGCGCCGTGCAAGAGCGCGGACACGCGTTTGACGATTTAAGCGAGTTGTTAGCTAATTCGGGTTTGCTTCCGATGTTCGGATTTCCGACAAAAGTTCGTCTTCTATACCACCGTAGACCTAGAAATTCTTATCCATGGCCGCCCGATGGAGTGGTTGACCGCGAATTGGAAATCGCCATCAGCCAGTTTGCGCCGGGTTCCGAAACCGTTAAAGACAAAGCCATTCATACGGCCGTAGGGCTCATACATTATAAGCCAAGACCGGGTCGCAGCCCTGAGTTAGTGGCTCCGCCATATTACGACGAACGAGAGGTTGGACTTTGTCGAGCATGCTTAGCGTTGACGGTGGAAAATCTCGAAGAGGGGGTATGCCCTGTCTGCGATAGAGATGATGAGTTCCAGTTGATGAGGACTATCGAGCCGCGTGGCTTCAGGACAGACTTTTCTGATGGAGCGTCGTATAGCGGTGCTTTCTCTTACACCCCTCGCGCTACCCATCCTCGCATGCCATCGACGCCTGATTACGGAGGTTGGACACCGGTCGATAGAGTGGAAATTTCGTCGGTGCATGGCGCAACCATTTGCTCAATAAACGACAACAACGGCGAGCTTTTTGACTTCCTTCCGGCAAGGGATAGGCAGGGCTTAATTGTTCCAGATGCTATACCGTCCGGCTCCTCCGCTCGCGCTGGACGGGGCGAAGCCCAAATATTTGCGCTAGCGTCCAGAAAAGTGACTGATGTCTTGCTGGTCCGGTTTACCCAAGAGGCGCTTCCGCCGGGAATTCAACTCACGATTCGCCCCAGTCAAGACCCTGTGAGTCGCCGAGCCGCTTGGTATTCGTTCGGCTTCCTACTGCGCAAAGCCGCCGCTTTAAGGCTCGATATCGATCCAAATGAAATGGATGTAGGACTTAGGGTGGTTAAAGGTTTTACAGACACGGGCGCGACCACGCAAGAAGGTCAACTCTTTATCTCCGACTCTCTCGACAACGGCGCGGGATACGCCAATTACTTCGGAACAGAGGAGCGATTTAGAGAACTTCTGGGAGTTGCTAGATATGATTTTTGGTCGGGACAAGACAATCGCATCTCCCTTCGACACGGAGAGATTGAAAGCGCCGAACTTTGCGACAGTTCTTGTTACGACTGTTTGAGGGACTACGACAACCAGCGGTTCCACAGCCTTTTGGATTGGCGTTTGGCTCTCGACATGGTTCGCTTAGCGCTCGGCGAGACAGTGGGACTCAGCGACGTATATTGGAATTCACTGACGGATTCATTGGCAAACAGCTTCTGCGACGATTTTCATTGGGCTCCGACCACATTCGGCGGACTTCCTGGCGCGCGCAAGGACTTTGACGCTGGTTCCGTAGCCCTAATAATATCTCATCCGTTGTGGGCTCATTCCGAGGATGCGCTTCCCGATGAATTGGCTGACGCCGTCGCTGCCGCTAGATATGAAGGCGGAGAGGCGCTACGCATCGAAATAAGAGATGTTTTTGAGCTTTCGCGCCGTCCAGCGTTGATAGACGCTGGACTTCAGGAGGATTAAGATGGAATTGCCAGAACCAGTCCAACCTATGCCAATCGCCAATACGTCCCCTACCCTGGCGACTGTTATGTCTAAATGCTTTCTGCGGGCTGCGTTCGCCAACTCTGAGCATTCGGCGTATACCTTTCCATGGCCCAAAGCCATGCTCGGCTCAGCCGCTCATCAGGTTCTCGAAAGCGTCTACAAAGGTGAAATTGCGGTCCGAAATGAGGCTGAGGCTATACTCCAAATTAGCGGACTATGGGAAAACGCTCTCGAAGAGCAACGCGCTCGGATATTGGATAACCCTATTCAGCAAGCCTTTTTGAGCCGATTTGGCGAAGCCCAGAAATGGCCCGGTTACAGTCTCCGACGCGCTCGAACAGTTCTTCGAGCGTTGAGTATTTGGCGGGAAGTAAGCGCCGGCGCCTCACGCTATGCGGCTAACCTTAGCGCGGCGGGGGCGGCGGAAGAGCGGTTGAGCGCGTTTGACGGTCGACTCCGCGGTCGTCTGGACAAAGTGTTTACGAACAGAGACGGCGTACATCTCATTGATTACAAAACCGGCTCAATCTACGACGAGCGCTCGGAAGGCGAGCGGCAAGCGATTAAGGCGGACTATGTAAATCAACTCCTGATTTACGCCGCAATGTATCATAATGAAAGGGGCGTATGGCCGGTCAGCGCTATTTTAGAACCGCTAGAGGGAAGCCTTGAGGAAATAACAATCTACCCCGAAGAAGCGATACAGGCAGCGCGAAAAGCTCTCGATTTCTTGTCTAAATATAATAAAATGATTGCGGACGGCGCGCTAATTTCGGATTTTGCCGCTAAAACGCTGGAGCCATGCAGATTATGTTCCTTCAAAGCGTTTTGCGAACCTTTTTGGGACATGGCGTTCACTCCGGATGAAGAGATGGAATGGCGCCACATACAAGGCAGCGTGAAGAACATTGAGAAGTTGCCGTCTGGCGATATCCAATTAGAAATCAAGGTTGAGAAGGGGAACGTCGAACATGGCGTTTGGAGCATTCTGTTTGCGCGTCCTGAATGGTTTTGTGAACCTGACGAGTTAGACGCGACGGGGGATGTTCGATTCATAAATCTCCGACCGCATAATTTAGCGCGTCGAATATTGATAGCCAATATCTACAGCGAATTGTGGCATTGTCGACAACGAGGCATACTATGACTGATACATTCTCACGCAAAAAACGCAGCGAGATTATGCGAGCCGTAAAAGGGAAGGACACTAGCTTGGAAACCGCCGTTAGATCGGCTTTGTGGAGGCGCGGATTGCGTTATCGCAAGAATGTTCCTTCTCTTCCTGGGAAACCTGACATTGTATTCCTTGGCCCCAAGGTGGTAGTGTTTATAGATTCTTGCTTTTGGCACGGTTGCCCCGACCACTGTCGAATGCCACAATCCAACAGGGAATATTGGGAACGCAAAATAGGTCGAAACAAACAACGCGACACAGAAATAAATCAGCAATATGAACAACTGGAATGGACAGTTTTGCGAGTGTGGGAGCACGAACTAAAAGAGGATTTCGATGGGACTATAAACAAAATCTATAACATCGTAACCGCGGCCAAAAAAAGGGGGAAGTAGGTAGTTGGCATTTTGTATGGATGGAGACCAAAATGCTACTTTATTTTAAGAAGAAAAAGGAAGACAACACAACCTCTGTTAAAGAAGAAGAGACAAAAGAGGAAAGCGACAATCACCGAACGTTAGTTTCTTGACCGCTTTGCGTTGGTGAAACGTTTTTAGTCCCTGCCTGTGCTGAAGGCAGACAGGGGTCACGAGAGAATCGCTTAAATCCACGTTCCTGGTCTCCATCACACCAGAAGCCCCGTTCGTCGGGAAAGAGCGTCCCGGTATTCTTCCACGTCACAAGGCTAGAAAAAGAGATGTAGTCGTCGGTCACGATGGAGCACACAGGCGTAGCCTTCGGCTACGCCGTGTGTCTCCACTGAGGTATTCTTCCACGCAAAAGAGGGAGGACTGGAGCTCCAGTCGTCGGTCACGGAGCCGCCGGTATTCTTCCACGTTTTACTAAACAGATTAAAAGTTATTTCGTCGGTCACGAACGTTCCGGTTGCGTAGAACGTAAGAAGGGGATTATCAAGCGCGGAAGGCGTTGCGTCGCCTACGACGCAATCGCACCGCGCCAGCCCTGTTTGCGTGGAACGGACGTTTCGGTTGCGAGCCACGCCACGGAGGGGACAGGAACGTTGCAGTTGCGATCCGGGATGGCCTGGAACGCCAGATGGCCCCCCTTACCCACCCTCGAACGTTCCGTTTGCTTTCCGAGCGTTGCGCCCTTGCGTCCATTTCCGTCCACGCCAGATGCGAAGTCACCGCTTGCGTCGCGGGGTTTGCGGGGAATAGATAGTCGCGTGCGATGAGGTCACACGGCGAAGCCGAAGGCTTCGCCTGTGTGCCTCAGCACGCGACAAGACACTCGTACGCGGTGCCATGTTAGTCCACATCTGGCGCTGGAGCGCGCTGCCTGACGGCAATGCCTGGCGCGGTGTTATCCGCCGAAGGCGGAAACCTTCCGCGCTTGGCAAGCGCCTCCACCATTCCACCATTTGCGTAAAATGGAATTGAATGGAAAAAGCTTCGAGTAGGGTAGGTTTTTGTTTTTTTTTGGCTTTGTGCAATTCAACATCTCAAAGCTGTCACGGTTGTGATTCTCCAATGATACGCTATTCAATTCCACATGTTGCTACGCATAGCTATCACGCCGCCTAAAAAAGAAATTCACATCACACGCGGTGTTAGCGCTAGCGCGGAAGGCTTGCAACGCATAGCACCGCGGCTAACCTTCCGCTCTTACGCCTCCCGCATCCACTGGAGACACACGGCGTTGGCGAGGCTTCGCCTGTGTGCTCCATTGCGCAAGTCACGGTGATTGGATTAGAGATACTAGCGTTAACTTCCGTCCACGTTCTACACGAAATCACCTCTTACTTCGCGGCGGGAAATGATGGCTATTTGTTTTCCGAGTTCCATGGCGGCCCATCCTACATAATTGTACCATCCAAGTTTATGGGATCATTTCCCCGTGGTTTTTCGGGAATGATGGCTATTTGTTTTCCACGTTCTACGGCGGCCCATCCTACGTAATCTTGTTATCAAAGTTGATGGGATCATTCCCGCGGGCTTTATTAGCTCTCCCAGCGCGTACTGGAGCAACACGTTTAATGGCAATCAACACCAAAAACTTCACATGGGCGATGATGGGCGGATGCTGCTTTGCGGATGGAAACGGGCGCTAGCGCGTGCCGCGATGGTTTATCATCGCGTCGCACGCGCCAGGCAAGCAAAAAGAAAAACAACTACAACGACGCAAAAGCGTGGTTGTGGTTGCCACTACCTCCAGCGGCGCGGCGGTGATAACTACCGTTGCCTGTCTGCCTTCGTCACAGGCAGGCGACAGTTCTGACGGCACTGGCAATCCCACCATGGCCGTGACGTTTTTTTAAAGCCCGTTTGCGGCAGCTATGTTACATGGGCGCGTCCCTACGTTTGCGGCATCCGAGTTTTACTTCGCGGTTCCGCCTAGGACTGATGGGAATAACGTCTAATTTTCTGGTGATGTCTAACTCCCATCAGTCTACGGCGGTGTTGTTAAAAGACTTAGGGATTGATGTTTCGCGTGCGTCAACGTCTTGCGGGTGGAAGAGGGTGCGTCGGACAGAACAAACCACTACTGCTGGAGCACACAGGCGAAGCCTGTGGCGGCTTCGCCGTGTGTCTCCATCGGCGGTGGTGGCAAATACGAAAAATAAGTATTTTATTATAAGTAAACCTTTTATCAGCAATTACGTCAAATTGTTTGAGGTGATAAAAATGGAAAGAAAATTGATGAGAGTAAGTGAAGCAGCGGAGAAGGTTTACGGATGTACGAAACAAAATTTATATAAGCTGATTAGAATGGAGAAGCTCAAAACTTATAAGCGGTATGGGGTGACAGTGGTAAGCGTAGATGAAGTAGAAAAACTTGCACGTGAGATAGACCCACGTGGTGGAGACCGTAAATTTAAGCCCAAAAAAGTTTGAGAAAAGTTTGTTTTGAAGTAAACCTTTTTGATACTAATTACGTCTAAACATTATAGAAACACAGCAGCTTGGCTACCCTACCCAGTCAGACGGTGGAGAGACCCACCAAGCATCTGACGAACCCAGATGACTTCCGAAATAGGAATGATGGGAGCGTAGGCGACGGGAGCAAGCAAAGATGGGAAGTAATTACCAATGATGCAGATATTGCATCGGTATATACAACAAAACCCCGTCAAGCACTGTTAGCGCAGTGTTTATCTCGACGAGGTTTTGTTGTGAAAATAAAAATGCTTAGAATAACAGGAGATATTATAAGATGAAACCGACAATTAGTCAAGAACAAATTCAGGATACCGCAGTCAGCCTGGGAATTCCGACAATTCCCTTTTTCCAACGACGCATCGCACGTGCTTATGATTTGGTCGAGACCAACAAAGTCAATGAGATTTCCCATGATGACGGGTTTTATCGTGTTCACAGTCAATACGATGATAAGATTTACACGGTCGAGTTAAATCATGGAAATCCGCACTGTACATGCCCCGACAATGAGCGCACAATTTTCTGTAAGCATTCCATCGCGTCCATGATGGTAACTCATGAGCAAGAACAGAAGGCACCGGTCTTGATTGTCAAGGAAACGGCACACACCGAATTTGTCAAGGCGTCATGGGTTGTGACCGATGGCACGCGGTACACAAATGTGTGGCAAGACCTAAACGGAAAGATCTGTTGCGTATGCGGGGCTTATTACAAGAGAGACTGTATTCACAAGCAAGCAATTCGTGACTATTACGACGGTGGCAACGGTTCCAAGATAGTCAATGAGTGCGGAACTGAGACGGCGAAGGCTTTGCAGAGTAAGATGAATGGGTCCAACGGGACTGGGGATAATCAATCCCCGGTCCACTATCAATTGGACACCAGCGACCCGTTTCAAGAATCTGAACAGCGCGACATTGACCAAATCGAGGAACGTTCCAATGGCAACTTGGTTCATGTTCTCTCAAACGGTGAATACGTGATAAGCTACAACGGCATCATGACGCTGGCAGAGCAGCACGGCGTAACTTTCCTCAGACACACCGTCAAGTCTGACGCCAAGCGTAACGGCACGGTGATAGCTTATGCGCGGTGCGGTAACAACACGCGGGGAAGTGGCAAACCGATGAATGGTAGTTTCATCACAGCGGTCGAACTTGCTAAACGGAACGCCGCACGTCAATTACTACCACTTGGCGAAATCAAGGCGATGGAAAAGAAAGCACAACTCGAAGGCGAATTCGATTGGCAAGTTGCCAAACGCAAATGCCTTGAAATTGTACCAGACTTCACATTTGACATTCTACTGAACGACTTGGTTCGGGATGGCAAGTTAGAGCAGAAGCACACAAGCGACTATTCACGAAAAGAATGGCTTGTGATATTCGATGCTTGCAAGCGTGACGCTCTCCGAGTCTCTCGACTCGTAGAGTCGGAGACCGAGACCAACGGCATCGATGACGACGGAGACACACGGCGAAGCCGCGAGGCTTCGCCTGTGTGCTCCAGGGGATAATACCCCGTCATCAGATGATGAACAAACCACGGCAGTCTGTTGTATATGCAATAGAACGCTGACAAACAAATTGTCAATTTCTCGATGCGTGGGTCCAGAATGTTTCAAGAAGGTTGGGGCACAAGGAGCGCAGTTTATACGAGATGACGAAGTATCCGATGAGTTGATAAAAGCATCCAAACTTTACCAAGACGAGGCACTTCAAAAACGTATTGTAAAATCTTGTTTGACACTTGATGCGCCCTTGCCTGTCAAAGTATTGCGCTGGTTGGGAAATGAATATTTTGGATATCGCAACCGCGCAATTCTCTACTATGTTTGCGCTGACGGGCAGTTGAACCGTATTGACACTAGCAATCGCAAACTTCGCCACGCAATCATCACCAGAGACACAGCGGAGACGGAACTGGATGCCCACGGATTAGCGCAGATGTCGGTGGATGTCGCTGACCCTTCGGAACCGTGGAGCACACAGGCGTCGCCTTCGGCGAGCCGTGTGTCTCCAGCGGAAGTACCTGATAATGCCGATGAATTCATCGCGAAGTGCAAGCAAGCCGAAGCTGAAGTAGAGGATACCATTGAGGACGTGGACGACACACCTACCAATGGCGACGGCAAGCGGAAGCTACAGATGGATAAGAAGCTGAATACTTGGTTGATTGAAGCGGATGGTACAAAGAAAGATTTTTCTTGCAGGGAAATTTGCGAACAATTCGATGGCAACCTCGTGATGCGGTTGCGAAGTGGCATTGACTCGGGCGGGGATATTTCGACGGTCGAGTTGGAGAACTAACACTGACACGAGGGGGGCTGCGCGGAAGGCTTCTGATGCTTGCATCACGCGGAAGGTTTCGACGTTGCGCTTCGCGTGCGATCGCACGCGAAGATAACACCGCGAGCACCGCGCTAATAACCCCTCTCACGTTCTCAGGAGGGATGCAAGATGATAGATTACATTTCAATCATGCAGGAATATCACGGCGGTCGGAATGATGGATACTTAACAGATATGCCAAGACCTAGAAAGTTAGCATCAGATGATTACGTCAGGGTTAGATAACCAATGGTGCTAGTTAGCCGCAAAACCTGACACCCACAAGGGGCTAGGCTACGGTGATTATATGTAGTCTAGGGCTTGATGCCCGTTTTGACTGCATCTACGATTCAAAACTAGCACCAAAAGTTAGATATGACCCGCTGGCGATGCGCTAGCCCAAAAATCAACTTTTTATCAGAGGAGGGACAGGGGTGAAAAAGCAACAATACATTCTAGGGTTGAAAGATGGCTCGTCTCTAAAAAAAGAGCAGGTTTTAAATATCGTTCGCGGTTTTCCCTCACCGAGAGATTTTTCTTTCCTGAGAATACCACACCGAGCAAGAATAAAAAAAAAAGTAGAAAATAATACCCAAAATATGCTATAATAAAGGCTAAGTTTCTATCGCAGGATTTTCGGTACTGACAGGAAGGATGGAGGATATGTTTAGCCAGAAATTGAAGGAAATCCGCAAGAAGAAGGGTTTAAGTCAAAGAGTGCTGGCTGAGACGACGGGCTTCTGCAGAGACACGATAGCGCGTTATGAGCGCGGCATCATAAAGCCCGGGTATGATTTCTTATCAGCGCTTGTCCACAAAGTGAATGTGAAACCGCAGGAACT
>SDBT01005595.1_pt1 | contig 21043 bp, 23 predicted proteins | sample 2277101 | NCBI WGS metagenome assembly SDBT01 (sample SAMN10404973, study PRJNA504765) | marine sediment metagenome | isolation source: marine sediment core GS10_PC15, 103 cmbsf | place: Arctic Ocean: Southern Knipovich Ridge | collected 2010
GGGGCATATTTTGGGATGGAGACCAAGGTTTTTATGGGAGAAATTGATATTAAACGACAGGCATACAATGTATATCGTATGCAACTACTCGGAGCTGAAGTAATACCGGTAAAATCTGGTTCGAAAACTTTGAAAGATGCTGTAAATGAGGGACTTAGATATTGGATTTCACATTTGCATGATACACACTATTTAATGGGAAGTGTTGTAGGACCACATCCCTATCCTCTATTAGTTAGGGAATTCCAAAGGGTAATTGGAAAAGAATTGAAGCAACAAATACTTGTATTGGAGGGAAAGCTCCCAAACGCAATTATAGCATGTATAGGCGGAGGTAGTAATGCGATAGGTGCCTTTTATGATTTTATTAATGATAAGGGTGTCCAATTAATAGGCGTTGAAGCGGCAGGTGAAGGAAAGGATACTAATAAACATTCAATCGCTTTAGGTCTTGGTAGAAAAGGAGTTTTACACGGCTCTTTAATGTATTTACTTCAAAATGAGTATGGTAATATACTTGAAACTCATTCCATAAGCGCAGGGTTGGATTATCCAGGTGTAGGACCAGAACACTGCTTTTTAAAAGAGTTAAATCGATTACGAGTTGGAGAAGCAACTGATAATGAAACTCTTGAGGCATTTAAGAAATTATCTCTCTTAGAAGGAATTATTCCAGCTCTTGAGAGCTCTCATGCGTTAGCATATTTAGAGAAGATTAAAGATGAATTTAATAATGAGGATATTGTTGTTATTAATTTATCCGGTTCAGGCTCTAAGGATTTAGATATAATAAAAGAACATGTGGAGTTTAAAATAAAATGATTCAGACAAATCGAATTATGAAAATGTTCAATGGCAATCAAAGCCCAAATGAGAAATTTTTCATGCCCTTTTTGGTTGCTGGCGATCCTAACATTGAGCAATTCAAGAGATTAATTTTAGCAATTGAACCTTATGTAGATATTCTTGAAATTGGGATTCCCTTCTCTGATCCTATAGCTGATGGCCCTACCATCCAAGAGGCCAATGTAAGAGCGTTCAATGCCGGAATTAATACAAAATTAGCGTTAGATGCAATAAGGGAAATAAGGACAAAAACTGAAAAACCTATAGTTATTCTGACATATTATAATATTCTTATTCAAGGAGCAGACACAATTGAAGCCTCATTAGATAAAACGTTTAAAAATTTAAAAGAGAGTGGAGTTGACGGTATCGTCATTGGAGATCTTCCTATTGAAGAAGCGGGTTTAGCATTAAAAGCTTGTCAAAAATATAATATCAATCTGATATTTCTGATTGCGCCCTCAACCACCGAAGAAAGATTAAATAAAATACTAGAGGAAGCTAAAGGATTTATTTATTTGATATCTGTCATGGGCGTTACTGGCGCAAGAGATTCAGTAGCTCAAATTACAAAGGATACTATTAAACGAATAAAACTAAAAACAAATGACCTTCTGCCTGTATTAGTTGGATTTGGGATTTCACAACCAGAACATGCTAAGACAATTGTTAAAGCAGGAGCTGATGGAGTTATAATCGGTTCGGCTATTGTGAATATAATTAAGAAAAATTTAAACGATTTTGAAAAATTAGAAGTAGAATTGGTTGATTATGTTTCAAATATAAAAAATGCAATAAAGGAGATGGATTGAAGATGATTGAGTATGGTCATATATGTTTGTTAATTTTTGCTCAAGGTACATGGAAAGAAAATTTTAAAATGAAACTATTAAAAGATGTTAAAAATGAATTCCTTGCTAATATGGATATTGATGAGGTTGATGAATGGAGCGAAATAGAGCAAATTCCCTTATTCAATCCTAAAAATCCTGGAAAAAATGATCATCCATGTGATTTATGTAATTCTCTATATGATATTTATGAAGAAAAGAGGGGAAATAATGATGGTCTAGTTCTATTTTCTCATAATATATTAGGTTGGGTAGGAATGGAGAAATTTCTTCTCTTTGTTTTAGGTGAAGTTAAGGTTAAGAAGATTTTGTATTTAGAATTAGGGGCAGACTCGTACCTAGTAAGCACTAGCAAAAAGATTCCTCAAATTATCAAGAAAATTAGCCATTTAAAGGTCAATAGATCTGAATTTTCTAAATTATTTGAAGTTAAAAAAATTGAATTTAGTATCATATATGAGGTTGGGAAGTATTAGGAGTTGATGAAAATGGAATTTGACATTCATATAGAAAAGATTGGAGAATTAGATAACATATTTGGATTTTATAAATATTTAGTGGAGAGAGATGACTTGAGTAAACATGCTTTATTAGAATCAGCCTCAGAAAGCACTAAAGAAACTTTATATAGTTTTATCGCACTAGAACCAGATTTAATGTTGGAAATCAATGAAGACAAGTTTAAAATTTTCGATATCACTACCGCAAGAGGGGAATCTATTAAGAGTTATGTTGAATCTAAAGATCCTGCTAAGGAGAGACCGCATAATCCACTACCATTTAAAGATAATGTGGATTACAACATGGTTGCCCTCGACACTTTAAGTCATCTTACACCTTATTCGAATCTTCCTTTTACCGAATTATTTCCGAGAAATATTTTTTATGGTGGAATGCTTGGTTATATAGGTTATGATGTAGTTGCTCCTTATGTAGGATATAAATCCACTAGTGAATTTCCTGATGTTTTAATGGGGCTTTATACAAAAGTATTAGTTTACTCTCATGAATCAAACGCACTATTTATGATTGATAATAGTATTGGTGATTATTCAAAAGATAAGGATATAAGGTATCAACTTAGTTTATTTAATCGAAATAATAAATCTAAGGGAAATAATGAATTTCCCATGGATATTGAAGATATTGATGAGTCTGACTTTAGATCAAATACATCGAAATCCGCTCATAAACGAATGATTGAAAAAACTAAAGAACACATTTATGCAGGGGATATAATTCAGGCCGTAATCTCACGTCGATTGTACACAGATAGTAAAGTAGATCCAATGGCGATTTATGAAGTACTTAGAGCTCTTAATCCATCCCCCTACATGTATAATATAAATTTTAATGATATTCGTATTATCGGAAGTAGTCCAGAAGCTCTTGTTACTAAAAATAAGGATATTCTCTCTACGGTCCCAATAGCTGGAACTATAAGGAGAGGAAAAACACCAGAAGAGGATTTAAAATTAGAGAAGGAATTATTAGAAGATCCAAAAGAACAAGCTGAACATCTCCAATTAGTGGATCTTGGGAGAAATGACCTTGCGAAGGTTTCCTATCCTGGTTCCGTCGAAACATATGAATTTATGACAATCCAAAAATATCAGAAAGTTCAGCATATCGTAAGTAAAATAAGAAGCAGAACACCTTTAGGCGGATATCAAGTTTTAAAGAGTATGTTTCCCGCTGGTACACTTTCTGGAGCACCCAAACTCCGTGCTATGCAAATTATCCAAGAATTGGAAACAGAAAGTAGAGGCCCTTATGGTGGGGGAGTCGGCTATTTCTCGTTTAATGGCGATATGGCGTTTGCTATAGCCATTAGAACCCTATTTGGGATGAACGGTACATATTTTGCTCAGGCGGGAGGTGGTATTGTTGCCGATAGCCAACCTCACGAAGAATTCATGGAAACATATAATAAACTATATAGCGTCCTAAAATCAATTAAAATAGCGGAGGTAAGAGAAAAATGAATATTTTGTTTATTAACAACTATGATAGTTTCGTTTATAATCTGGTTAATTATATTTGCCAACTAGAGCCAAAGTCAAATATCATCATCGATAACAATAATATATCAATTGATTATGTAAAAAACTTATCCCTTGATAAAATTATTATATCACCAGGACCGGGACATCCAAAATATGATACAGGCACAGTAATTCCAATCATTAAAGAATTCTTTTCAAAAATTCCAATATTGGGAATTTGCTTAGGACATCAATCAATTATTGAAGCCTTTGGAGAAGATTCAAGTTTAGAATATGTAGGACGGGCTAAGGTCGGACCAATGCATGGAAAAACATCAAAAATATTTCATGATCAAGAATCTATATTTAAAAATGTTCCAAATCCTCTTATGGGAGTAAGATATCATTCTTTAGCAGCAAAATCAGATTTATTACCTAAAGTACTAAAAATTAGTGCTACTGCAGATGATGGGACAATAATGGCAGTTCGGCATTATAAGTATAATGTAGAAGGCATCCAATTCCATCCAGAATCTATAAAAATGAAACCTGAGGGAATAAAAATCCTACAAAACTTTTTGAACTTATAGAAAGAGAGTTTTGATTAAATAAAAATTAATTCACCTTAATTAATAATTATTCAATATTCATGATAAAATTAAACACTTTTGTAGAAAGAAATAGTTGTAATTTTTAGTGTTGCATTTGTGTTGCAAATACCAATATAACTACGAAGATAATACTTTTTTTTTTTGGTCCCAGAATGGTCCCAAAAATAGTATAATTCGAAGATAATATGCTGATGCTGGTTTACAAGTAATTTATGAAACCATCTTCGAACTCTACGGATTTAGTATAGTTGGAACCGCTTATGATGGAGAAGAAGCTAGAATTAAATTCAAGAGTTTTATTGAAAAACTGGAACTAATTATTATGGATCACAGAATGCCAATAAAAAATGGCATCGAAGCGGCTAAAGAAATCTTAAAGTTAAGCCCTGATATTAAAATCATATTTGCAAGCGCAGATAAAAGTATTCGGGATACACTTAAATCAATGGGGATAGAGCATTTTTTTCTAAAACCATTTGATATAGAAGTATTTGTAAATTATATAATAAAACTGTTTAATTTAGCCATCCCATAGGTCGAGGTTATTTTATTATAACCTATTATTTCTCAATATATATATAAAACAATCTTCAAAAATTAGGATTTTACTTCATAATATTAAAATTTAGAGCTTGATAATTCTGTTTAAAAAGTTAATACTCATATTAACTAAATTTTGATTATCCATTGTAATTTTAAACAAAATTAATCTTTTATTTTGCTTCCTTAAGAAGCACTATAAAGTTGCTACCTTTTGAATAATCTCCAGGAATACGATCTTCCACCCAAATTTGACCACCATAAAGCCCAATTATTTTCTTAACAAGTGATAAACCGATACCTAACCCTCCCCTGCGTCGATTTTGTTGAGTCCCCCGGTCGAATATGGATTTCTTTCTTAGATCAGATATCCCTCGTCCATTATCTAGAAATTCAAGTTTAATAAAATTTTCTCCTTCTTTTTGGATTTTCAAGAGTTTAATATTAAGCTCAATCTGTTCATTATCGTTGTGAATAGCCCCATTTCTAATTATATTATCAAATACATCAATTAAAAAATCGCCTCCCTTTACATTAAATGTATCTTGGGTTTTTTCGATATTTAGGTTAGCTTTCTTTTTATCAAACTGTCCGCATATAGGCTTTATAACATCCTTAAGTAAAGCTTTTACGTTAACAGACTCTAATATTATCTCTGATTTTTCCACTTCAGTCAACCTACGAACATTATTAATTAAAGTGGCTCCTCTATCGACTTGACCCTTTATTAATTTCATTATATCCCCCCTATTCTTCCTCTTTTCTTCCTTTCCTTCCCACATTCTATTTACATCTATGGCAGATTTTATATTATTTAGTATATTGCCTATATCATGAGCAAGTAAGTCTTTATAGAAATTTGCTTGATTAAATGCATCTCGGTATTTCTCTTCTGATTCTTTTAGTTCTCGCCGTAAGTGCTGCTTCTCCAATCCTTGATGAATTCTATGTAAAAGGTCATCAAAAATTAGAGGTTTAACGAAGTATCCATCGGCACCGTCTTTTAAAGCACTGATAGCATTTTGAAGATTAGAATAACCTGTAATGATAATACATATCATTTCAGTATAAACTTTTTTGAATTTCCTCAAAAGGGCTATCCCATCCATATCGGGAAGCTTTATATCAATAATAACAGCATCAAAGACCGTCTGTTCCACCTTATTAATAGCCTCGCGACCATTACTTGCAGTGGCAACATTGTAACCCTCCTCTTGAAATATATCTTGGAGGGTTTCTCCCATTAGATCATCATCATCTATAATCAAAATTTTTATTTCAGTTATTTTAATTACCTAAACAGTTGGATTTTTTTAAATTTTTAATTTTTTTTTATATATCTCCTCTATGAGCTTAATAAGTTTTTCTTTATCCAAAGGCTTATAGAGGTAAGAATAAAAGTCATTCTTAATTGCCTCTTCAACTAAATTTTTCACCTCAGAATGATAATCGGTGATCATAATCCCGGTTATTTTAGAATTTATTTCTCTTATAGTAAGAAATAATTCTAAGCCGTTTAACTCTGGCATTTTTACACCAATTAAGATTATATCTACATCATTCTCCTTAATATAGCTTATTGCTTGCTTACCATTATATGAAACGGATATATTATATTTCATTTCCTCCAAGTCGTTTTTGAGTGTTTCGCAAAAATGGGGATCGTCGTCCACTATCAGTATGAAAGGCTTTTTTTCGATCTTTTCGATAATGTTAAGGATGTCGTCAATGTTCAAGGGCTTATAAATTATACCATAAGCACATTCTTTTAATGCTTCCTTCACAAGATCCTCCACGGAATATGCAGTCATCATAATAACCTTCATCGCTGGTCTAATATTTTTAATTTCCTTAAAAATCTCCACTCCATTAATTCCTGGCATCATAATATCAATTAAAGCCATGTTGTAATCATCCTTATTAACCAACTTAATCGCCTTGAAGCCATTATTTGCCACAGCTACTTTATAACCCAATTCACCTAAAATATCAGATAACGTCTCGCTCATACCAAGATCATCGTCGACAATAAGTATGCTAGTTTTTTCTTCCATCTCACATTTCCTCCTATATTAAAATTGGTAATTTGACGGTGAAGGATGTGTCAACATCAACTTCGCTTTCAACATATATCATTCCTTTATGACTTTCAACAATATCTTTCACAATTGATAAACCCAAACCGATACCTGTTGCCTTAGTGGTGAAGAGTGGCTCAAATATCTTTTGAAGATTCTCCCTTGGAATGCCAACACCTGTGTCTTTAAATACTATCTCGACAGTATTTTCACTTGTTAAGGTCTTTATCTCCAGCTTTCCTCCCTCTGGCATAGCTTGAATAGCATTCAAAATAATATTTTGGAATGCCTGTTGGATTTGATTTGAATCTATCTGAATTCTCGGTAATTCAGCATCTAAATGTTTTTTAAGGATAATATTCTCAGGAAATTTAAAATTTTCTAATATATCTTTAATGAAAATGTTTATATCAACTTCTTTAAAGAAAGGTTGCTTAATCCTAGTGAAATCGAGCAGATCAGATATTATCTCATTAACTTTTAATATCTCTCTTTGAAGGATATTTAAGTGTTTCTTCACCTTCTCATCCGAATCCTTAAGTTTTATATTTAAAAAATAAGTTGAATTGCTGATAACACCGAGAGGATTTCGTATTTCGTGTCCAATGCTACCTGCAATTTTTCCTATTGTTGCAAGCTTCTCCTTGCGGTACAATTGTTCTTGAGACGATAGCCTTTCGATAGTAGTTCCAATCAATCCAGCTAGAGCAAGATATATATTGAGTAAATTTTTTGGTAGTGACTCAGATCTTTGATAGCCAATTATCATTACTCCCATTATTTGATTTGCTTTTGATATAGGTAAAAATGTTAAAGCGTATGGATCGGGGGTATTAATTAATTCTAAGGCGATAAAACCATTTTCCAGAACCTGGGCAATTGTTTTTTTAAAAATGTCTGATTTATAATTTAAAAATTGACTGTTTGAGAGATCATTTTGATGTTCTTTTATCTTTCCATTGATTCCTCGTTCAAAAAAGAAAAATAAATCTGCATCATAAAAATTCTTTATAATTTTTTCGATATGAATCCATATATCTTGATATGTAATTAAATTTGCAAGGTATTGTGCCGTCTTGATGAATGCATTAAAATAATACATCTCACTATTCAATGAATTTTTCATAATTTAGTAGCTTTCACCATAGCTTCTATATTTTTGGGGTCTGATTCTGGCGGAATTTCACAGCCAGATGAAAGAATATATCCTCCTCGATCGGCAAATAAATCTAATAATTTTTTGGATTCCATCGTAATTTCTGCGGGCGTTGCTTCAATAAAGGATAAACTCTTAATATTACCATCAATACAAGTTTTTGGTAACAATTTCTGTGCCTCTACTGGGTTAACATAATAATCGAAATTTGCAATATCTACACCTATCTCAAGATAATAAGATAAAATAGAACCTGTGGGGCCTGCTATATGCAACCAATTGACTACAGCACCAGCCTTTTTAAATGTTGAAAAAATTTCTTTGAGGTGGGGTAATATGAATTCCCGGAAAAATTGATGCGGTACCATTGCTGGTGAACCACACGGCTCGAATACAATTGGTAAATGGACACCAGCTTCAATTTGTGCCAATCCAAATTTAATAATAACTGCCTTAGAGAAATCCATTATTCGAGAAAAATCTTCTGGTTCGTCTATTGCCAAATTGAGTGCTCGCTCAGCCCCGAGCAATTGACACGTTAATGTCATAGGCCCTAATACACACCCTGCTATTAATGTTTTATCACCTAACTGAGCCCTTAAAATCTCAGCTGCTTTTAGCAGTTCAGGCATTCGTTTCGCTTGATAAGGATCTGGTATAGATAGTAAATCAGAATCAATGTTATTGGAAAGCACATATTTTTTTATCAAGGGATAGTGATCTTTTTTGTATTCTAAAACGGACCCTATTGCCTCTGTCTCCACACATACATCCATTAAAGCAAAAGCAGCATCATACTTATATCGTTGAAAGGCGTTAATTTGACAACGCGCAAGTAGCTCTCCATCTCGTATATAATTATGTAATGATACTTTGGAAATAATAGCAGCATGCCCAAATGTTTGTGCTATAACTGGTATGCGATCTGGAGTTTCGAAATTAATAACTTTCAATATACGTTCTATTGAATTCATAATTAAACCTTCAGAAGATTATTCATATAATTTAAGCCATCAAATACAGTCTCAGCAACGAAATCAACATTTAAATATTTAGCGGTGGATTGTTTCAAAGCACCTCCGCCCGCAACAACCTTTATATTTGTCAAATTTCGATTTGTTAACATAGATTTAACCTTTTGAACTTGAGAAATAATTGTTGAAATAAGACAGCTGATAAATATAGCATCTGCCTCTTCTTTTTCTGCAACATCTATAAAATTATCTATAGGACAGTTTTTTCCACAATCAATTACGCGATATCCACTTCCTATTAACATTATCTTGACTATATTTTTTCCAAGGTCGTGAATATCTCCTTCTGGTGTACCGATGACGATTAACCCTTTAATTTGAGGAGAGGGAATACCTTTTGGATATAGATAATTTACAACTGCTATTATGGCCCGTCCCGCCAGCATTATTTCAAGCAAGTTAAAATATTCAATCGTGCATTTAGTATCCAGCTCCGTTATAACTCCTCCAAGTGCCTCTGTAATTATTCTTTCGGGCTTTATTTCAGCGTTACAAAGCTTTTTTACCTCAATAATTGTACGAGAGACATCACCATCTAATATTGCATCAATTAAAAGATGAATTGCTGATGAATTCATATTATTTATTATTTAATTTTTGATTTTTGTTCAAATTACATATTTGTCCAAAATTCTTAAATATTTTGTCCAAAACAAATCTATTTTTTGAACTTAAAAGATGACCCACCTAAACTAATGGAACTATTTGTAAATATATTAACTTGTAAGGATTCTCTGACCTGAGGGTCGAGATCCTCCAAGACCATATTGAGGAAGTATGCCGCATTCGTGATCGTTGCAGGGGGGTTGCTTAACTCGTGCCCCACTCCACCAGCCAATTTTCCCAATATAGCTAGTCTCTCTTTTTGAACTCGTCCCTCATCCCAGTCTATCGCATAAACAAAATAATGAAACAACTTGTCGATTTTTTTATTATAGTAGTCCCAAAGATGGGGTGAAATCGGATCTTCTCCAAAAAGTTTATCATTTGTACAAAATTCACACGGAGATCCTAACCCTTGTAATGCTTTATAGCAAAATTTACCCACCAAATGTTCTTGGTAGATCTCTTGTATAATTTTATTTGCATAAAGGATTCTATATGTTTCTGGATCGACAATATAAATTGGCTGATCAATATTATCAATTATAACTCTAAAGTCAATTTCTTTCTTTATGACCATTTTCTCTTCACTTTATCTTTTATTCTTCACCTAAATTTTGGGTAATTTTGGAGAAAATGAAATTAGTTCTACTCCATTACAAGTCTATTCGGGAATGTTATCTTGCATCTTATATTTAAATCTTTCCCAAGAAAAAGTAACAAACGTTTAATTATAAAGTGAGAGATAAAACTTCTGTACGAATTTGTTTATGAATTAAATGATATTGATTTAATTAAATGATATAAACCTTAACCAAGTTAGTTCGTTCTGATATTTACGACTAAGATTGACTCAATTATACAATATTGGGATTGTTGTCGATGAGGACGAACTTAAAACTTACGCGGTGACCAATTATTTCACTTCCTAATTCACTTAGAGTATATAATTTTTGAATCTTTTTAACACCAATAGCATTAGGATTTAAATCCTTTTTTCTATATAAATAACTCTTATGAAAAAGCCTTAATACTACTTGTCTAACTCCATAGATATATTTTAAGTTATCAAACTTTTCCAAATCTGTAATAAAATGCCATTTTCCATCTAGCTCTCTCATTACATCTAATTGTTTCTTATTCAAATCTAAATCCCCTTAGATTTCGGATCATTTAAATAAAATAAGAACAAAAATAATAATTAATAAATGATATAGATGTATATGTAACTTTTCTTAAAATTCTGGTTTTATAATTACTTTAAGTATCTTAAATTGATTAGGTATATTTTTTTATAATTCTTTCTACTTCGTCTAATTCTTCATTACCAATACCTTCACCAAATTTAAAAGCTCTTAAATATTAAGAAAATAAAGAAAGAAAAAAAAGAAGGTAATTAATTGTTAGATTTTAAAATTAAAATCTTTAAGATTTTAAAATTTTATTGATAATTAAACTCTTAAAAATTTATCTAACGTTTTTCATTTTATCGATTTTTTTTGATTTTAAATCAGTACCCGCCAATTTTATATGCTTTTCCAGTGAAGTATTCTTTTTTATTAAAGCAATTATTATTAAAGCAAGCATTAAAGCAGGCGCACATATGGCTCCAATTATAAATATCACTGCGGGTAGATTATCTTCGCTAACTATGGTATCTCCTTCTGATTCATCGACATAGATTATGTTTTGAATATATTCAATCTCAGTAGGAGCGTCAATATCTTTTCTCATAGTGACTTCTGCCCAATTGATATTTCCGACTGTGTCATTAGCATAAAATCGAGTAGTTACGGTCCCATTTCCGAACAAGTCCCAGGCAGTCTCATCAATCATACCTGTCGATCCTGAAAAAGTCTATAAGTTTTCTAGATCTTTAATACATTTTTAAGAAAAAAGGAGCAAGTCCCCAAACTTTGGTGGTATTTTTCCCCAATTCTTTGTCTTTTTCTTTACTCTGATTCACTTTCTGGTTGTTTTTTTATTCCTCTTGCCTTTTCTCTTTTCTATTCGTAATATTTTTTCTATTTTATTTAACTCTCAAATAAGGTCTATTTTATTTAACTCTCAAATAAGGATACTTATTTTCTAAATCTTCCATCTTTCTTTTTGCCCCCCATAGACGATAACAACCATAAGCTCTTTTCATGTATAATGACGCTGTCTTTTCATCATTTTTTCTTAAAAAGAATTTAGCAAATAGTTCATTAGCAATAGCTTCGTTTTGAATGAAGTCATTCTTATGTGCTGATTCGATTGCTTTAATATACAAATCTATTGCATCATTATCGTTATCAGAGATACGAGCTATTTCCGCTTCCACCAATAGGTACATATTCTCAAAGTTCTCCGGACAGGATTCTGCCCAGATCTTCATCTGTTTCTGATTGGTTTCCAGTTGCTGCATGTATCGAACCTTTTTTTTTGCTAAAGCTTGAGGATATAGTGCTGTGAGAGTAAGTGAGTAGTAAAAATTATGTTCTGCTATTGTTATATACCCTCTATATAACTTTATGAAAACTAGGAGATTTTCAGAAGCCTTTATACATTTCAAACCCTCAATATACTCTCCGTATAAATATAAAACCATTAATTTTGCTGTTTGAAACTGAAAAATCGCAAAATTTTGTAATTATAATGTTAATAATTTAGACATTCTTTATTTATTTGGAATCCAGCATTTCATCAGTTCTTCTATTGGTCACCGCGTAAGTTTTAAGTTGGTCCTCATCGACAACATCTGCTATAATAAGAAAGAGAAAGCTATAATAAGAAAGAGAAAATATTGGGATTAAAAATACAAAATTATATATATTTTTTAATTTTAAACAATTCTTACATCTAATTATGACACTTCAGCTGAGCATGTATTCATATTAATAACATACTCTATATCATTGCTCGAGATTTGCCAGTGTTTGTGATTTAAACTTTGTTTTTCAACGAACTTTATTTCTTCATTGATATCTTTCATAGCATTGTGATTTTCACCAACTGCTGGCAATATACCTTGGACAGCTACCTTCAGATCATTATATCGAATTAACAGCAATATATAGAGAAAAAAATAAAATATAAACAATACCATGCAAATAATAAATACTGTTGAAAATTCAACTCCAAATCTTATACAGAATTTATAAGAATCGTAGGAGCCATTGTAAATCATCCAGTAGACCAGATTATGTGCAATAGACATGTAACTTCCTATATAAATACCAAATCTTTTTGTTCTTAATGAGATTGGTAAAAGAATCGTTCCTATTATCAAAACGCCCATACTCCCACTAAGAGATACTAACCAAGATGGATTTGCTTTTTCATCATGGCTAACATATGCATTAGATAAGTTCAAAGATATTTTAAACACTTTTCCCTTTAATAAAATTATAGTAATTGCATGTCCAAATTCATGTACTATCATAAATATATATAAAACTATTATTGCTGTTATTGCAATCGTTATTGCTTTTCTAATTATTATAAGATTCATCATTATCATTTATTTTCTTTTTAATTTTTCTTAATTATCTTTTGGTTTTTTTGGTTATCTTTTAGTAATGTAAATCTTTCTTTTGCTTTTCATCATTCTTAATTATGTTTATTATAAAATCTCATATATTTAAATGTCTTTATTCTAAGATTCATGTGAAAATAATATAATTATTTAAAGAATCTTGTGAAATTAAACTTTTCTTGGTAAATCTAAGTTAAATCGATGAAAAATTTAAAAATATTTAAATGCCAATTCATAGATAACATGTCCAATATAATTTTGAAATAATATAGACTTTTAAATAAAAATAAATAATTATCATGTTGAAGTATAAAAATGCATTATTAGTATTTGGTAGTCCTCGCAGGAAAAAGTCAGGATATCGGAGATATATTGGTCGGTGGAGCAGAAATGATGAGTAATGATAATTTTCAAGATAATTATAGAGAACTTTATAAATCTGTTGAGCAAGCAGGTTTCGAGGTGGCTACAAATGGAGTGGTTTCAAAAAATACTAATGATTTAATTATTGAAATATCAACGATAAAACCTGAAAATATTAAGAGTTTTAATGAAACTTCTAATAAATATTGGGATTCCTTTAAGCCAAAAGATTATAGTCAAGTAGAAATTAAAAAACAACATGAAGGAAAACCTTTAAAATTGTCAAGTGGAGGAATAGAGACATTTTTAGCACGGAAGGCCAAACAATAGAGACCAAATGTAATACCCGGATTAAGGGCAGTAATTCAATTTGATTTTGATGACGATTTTTTTTCATTTAATTATAGAAGGAACAAATTGTACTGCCTATAAAGGTTCCCATCCTAATCCAACTACAACAGTTATCTCAAGTCCAGAGACATGGGTAAAGATATCTACTGGAGAATTAGAAGGCGCAAAAAGCTTGATGGAAGGGCTTTATAAGATTGAAGACGATATGAAAATTCTAATTAATATGAGTGAAATGTTTTCGGATACTGAAGCATCCAACCTAAAATCTGAGATTAAAGAAGAAGCCTCACAAAGGATGAAAAAAAAAAAGTTAGCCATAGGTGCTTTAGACGCCAATATGGTAGGAGGTTGCAGAGGGCCTACAGAATATTATTTAGATTGGGTGGTAAACTATGTTAAAGATTATAGCATTGATTGTTGCATTTTTCCAGTACACTTTGCATGTAAACATGTGTTCCCTATAACTAGAATAACCTCAGAGGCGGTACGTGAAGAGACCGGAGTGCCCTCCTTAATTTTTGGGTGCGATTCTCATGACTCCAGAGAAGTGACTTCCAAGGTGATAAGAGAGAAAATTTCAGATTTTCTTACCCAAGTTGTCCAATAGAAGAGCATAGCTATATATATTTTTTAACAAAATAATTATTCTTCTACTAAAAATATCAATTTATTAAAAAAAAGAAAGTAAAATTATTGTAATTTATCAAACATATACTAAGAGTCATACATACATCTTATTGAGGGTTTTCAAATCGATGCCTCTTTCCTTCAAAAATCTCATATCTAACATTTATTATTTAATTTTTACTTTTTTATTAATAAACTTAAAAATTTTTTATCTGTTAAATTCCAAAATATTTGTTAGTTAAAGTATCAATACCTTCCCAATTTTTTTGAATAGACGCAGCGTTTTCTATATTATTCATCAAATTACCGTAAATTTTATCAAATTCTTCGATGAAAACATTAAGCTTATTTCGAAATACAATAAGGTCCTCTCTAACGATAAGAACAAAAATTATATCTTGAGTAGCATTAAATTCAAACATTAATTTGCGATCTCCATGGTCGATCGTCTTTATCCGCTTTTCACCCGAACTTACTTCTTGTAAAATGGTCATTATTCCAACGAAACTGCATGAAATCAAGTCAGCTTCATGTTTTTTTATCTCCTTTAAAAACTGATAATAAGAAATTAGAATTCCTGATTTATAAATAGTATAAAGCTCTATTAATAACTCATGCAAATTTTTAATGGGCAATCTTATGATATAGCTAAAATCTTTATTATTTTCCTCAGACTCTAGAATTATTTGCCCTCCATGTAGCTTTACGATTTCTTTTGAAATTCGCATTCCAAGTAAGGATTCTTTTCCATCAACATAATTTTTGTTCAAAAAAATCCTTTTATTTTCTTTTTCTGTCAATATCTTACCTAAATTTTTAATTGAAATTTCTGCATAATTATTTCTTTCTTGTAAACCAATTGAAATTTCGCTTCTTTTAGGTGTATTTTGCATAATATTTAATAGGACTAAATCTTTAATTACTTGAACAATTCTAGGTTTATCCACCTCCGAGTATAAATCGTGCGATAGATCTAAATTAAAGTTGAATTTTCTTTTCTTCACATTCTTTTTTATCTCATTTACAGATTCATTAATAATCTCAGTTAAACTCTCTGTTTGTTTATTTAATTTAAATTTATCAGATTCTAATTTAGAAATGTCTACAATTCTTTCAACTAAATTTATCGATTTTTCTCCTCCATTTTTAATTAGTTCTAAGAGATTTATAGCATTTTCATCTAATTTATCTCTATATGAATTTAAGAGTGTTTGAGAAGCGTTAAACATATTATTTAATGGAGATTTTAATTCTTCAGATGTTTGGGTCGTTAAATGCTTTTTAAATTGATCAAGTTTCATTAATCTTTCATTTTCTTCTGTAATAATATTCTCTGCTAATTTTCTCTCAGTTATATCTTGCAAGATGATTCTGATGAATTTTTTTTTCCATATTTCTATTAATGAAAAAAACGCCTGTACCCAGACTTTATTGCTGCCTTCGAGGATATATTCAAATTCTATAATTTCTCTTATATTATAATAAAAGATATTGTGAATGAATTCATCTATCGAATCAATTTTGTACGTAATTGTGGGAAATATTTCAAAAAAATTCGTATCTATTAAATCTTCCTTAGGTTTTTGTAAATACAGCTCAGTTGCGCTATTACAATCATTAATTTTATTGTTAGAATCCAATAAAATGATTGAATACGGTGATGTTTTAACTAGAGTTCGAAATTTTTCTTCAGAGTCGCTAAGAGCATCCATTGCTTGCTTTCGTTCACTGAATCTTCCCAAAATCTCAGAGACTGCATCAATTAGGTCCCTTTCTTCCTTGGTAAAGGGTCCTTCATAACTTAAAGGTTTTTTGTTTAGATATATAATTTCAATGCTTCCTACTACCGTTGAGCTTATAGTAATTTTAGCGCTTAACTTCCATTTAGTTTCTTTAAAATTTTTTGTTTTAAATTCTTGCCCACTAAAAAATATTCTAGAGCAAGTAATTTCTGGATATTTCATGGCAATTGGAATTCGATCAATCACATTTTGGAAAATATCTTCCAATATCATATTAGGATCCTCAACAATTTTAGAAATATTGTAGAGACAAGAAAGTTCTTTAATCCTCTCACCCAAACCATACGATCTTTCAATAACTTTTTGCTCTAATTTATCTCTTAGAATTAGTAATTTTGTTTCAGATTCTATTAATTTTTGATGTGTTTCTTTTAAACTATCTTCCATTTTCTTACGTTCAATTGCATATTGGATGGAATGTATTAAACCGATATTATTCACTTGCCCTTTAATTAAAAAATCTTGAGCTCCTTTCTTAACAAATTTTATCCCAAGCTTATCGTTATCTTCTCCCGTTAATACGATAATGGGAATATTTTGCGTTTTTTCAAGTGTGTTGAGTAAGGTTTCAATCCCAAAGCTATCAGGAAGAGAAAGATCTAACAAAACTACATCAAAAGTTTGAGATTTCAGTTCGTTTAGGCCGTCTCGAAGTTTGGTGGACCAATTTACCTCAAAATTTATTAAATTTGATTGTTCTAATAATTCGATTACGAGATTAGCATCAGGGGGATTATCCTCTATTAACAAAACATTTAAGACTTTTTTAATCATAATATGACTCCAAAGGTAATTTAACTATTGAAAACCAAAAATCTCCTATTGATTGTACAACTTTAATAAATTGATTAATATCTACTGGTTTTGTAATATAACAATTTGCATGTAATTTATACATCTCAGTTATATCCTCTTTAGACTCCGAAGTTGTCAAAATTACTACAGGGATTTGCTTTAATTTATCGTCGTTTTTAATTTCTGCCAGTATTTCACGACCATCTATTTTAGGTAAGTTGAGATCTAATAAGATAAGATCAGGGCGAGGTTTATCTCTAAAATTATTTTCGTTTCTCAAAAAAGCTAAAGCAGTTTCCCCGTCCGAAATTATATGTAATTTATTGAGAAATTTGCATTCTTCAAACGCCTCCTTCGTCAAATCAATATCGGCAGGGTTGTCCTCAACTAATAAAATATCAATAATTTTCATTTTTATTTCAAAATAATTTGATTTAGGCTATTTTTAAGCTCTTTATATCGTGCACGAATTGTTACCTCAGTTACTCCAGCTATTCTTCCTATTTTTTTTTGACTAACTTTTAAATCTTTAATTTTAGACACTAAATATATAGCTCCAGCACACAATCCTTTAGGATCAATTCCTCTTACAGAAGTTTTTGTAAGAAATGATTGTACTATTTTAATTGTTAAGTTTTCTACATCATTATTTAAACCCAAATCTGCTATATATCGGGGAACAAATGCAACGGGATTATAAGTTGGAACTTTTAAATTTAAAGCATTAATTAATATGCGATAACATTTTTTTGCGAGTTTATAATTTCCGGAGGTCTCACTCATAATTTCTGGAAAAGTTCTAGGTATCCCATTTTCCTTGCATATAAAATATATACATGCCGCAATCATACAAAGTATCGATCGCCCTCTTAATAAACTTGCTTGAAATGCTTTTTTATAAAGAGTTAATGCTGCTTTTTGAATATAGAAAGGAAGACTTAATATATGAGCGAGTCTTCTTAACTCATTAGTAGCTATTAATAAATTTCGTTTATCCCATGGTAGACAATTGTCCCTTTGTACCGCCCGTTTAAAATCTGAATTATGAATATTTTTAGTATGGATTAATGTACATAATCCGATATCTGGTAATAAATCAGATATTGGAAGTCCTGTCCTACATTTTTTTGCCATTTCCTCCTGTGTGAAAGCTCTTCTTTCGTTATGAAAAATATCTAATTCTTTTTCATTAATAATTAGCCCACATTGAGTACAAACTGTTTCCCCTTTTTCTTTAATTGAAATAATATTTCCATTACAATCTGGACATAACTCATAGGGTTCATAATTTTCAATAATAGTAACCATTTTTTCATACACTCTTCTTTTTTAATTACTTTTTCAATTTTTGGGCAACTTTTATTAATTCTTTAAGGTGTAAATCTCCCATTCCGAGACGAACCATTCCTGAGAAAATCAATGTAATAATGAGTGATGTATTAGCAATTTGAATAAATTGAGAAAAAATTTTCTGCTGGTTTTCTAAAACCAAGTAATATTTTTTCACCATTATTAAATTCGTATTATTTCTTACTTCGAATTCTTTTATTGTATTATATAAGGTTTCGATAGATAATGATGAATATAAAACGCGTCCATCTACGGTAAAGAGAGCACTTCCTAAAATATCTTTTCCATCTACATAATTTCTTAGAAGCTTAATTATATCTTGAAATATTGGTGATGAACTAAGATCAACTATTACCTCTTCAGCTTTTTGTTCATTTTCTAATTCGGAAATAATCGAATCAAAACCCCCATCATAGATTTCCATTCTAGATAGTTCAAAATCGACTTTTTGATACCCTCTAACTTTAAAATTTTTATCGATAAATGCTTGAAAGGTATGTTTACAAACGAATCCTGAAGGTATAGAAACCGTGGATAATTGATTGCTTTGGTTTATTATTTGAGAAGGTATTTCCAATTTTTTCTTTCCCTTACATATGGGACATTGTACAACAATATCTATCATATGATTTTCAAAATCTATATTCAATTCATTAATCATTTTAATTTCCTTGATTTAAGTTTTACTTAGATTAAATTGATTCAATTTTGAATAGGAATATATTTTAATTTTTATAATATATTATGAAGCGCTAACTCTTCCCAGGCTCTCGTCTTGCTCGATTCCTATAAAATATTTTGATAATTTTTGAATAGTATTGTTTAATTCAAATAGAACTACACCTAAATTCAATGAACTCATAAACGTTACGCCAAGCAATATATCTTCAGAAATATTTTCTAGAATTATTTCAAATCCATCAATTTCTGTTTTATCAGCTGCTTTAATTGAAATATGTTTTATATTTACGTCATCTCGTAATGTACTAATTCCTTGACTTGCAAGAGAAACAATGCTCGAACAAATTGCACACAAAGAATCGAAATAATCCTCATCTTCTCTAGGTGGAGCTTGATCTATTGTTATTACGAATCCATCTGAAGTAAATAAGCTAGAACACATAACATTTGTTCTTTCTCTAAATTCTTTTAGTATTTTCTGAATTTCAGTTTGATCCAAATAAGCCATCTTATACAACAGCCTCCAGTTTAGTTTTATTTTCTGCATTATCGCTATTAGCTATTATTTTAAGGATTGCAATTATGGCGTCTTTTACTCCAATATTGAATTTGCCTGATCCCTCATATACTTGTTCACCAACCAAGTTAGAAATCATTTCACCACCTTGATAATCTTCTTTATCCGATTTATTAGCTATAATTTTTATAGGAATCTTATGTCCCAAAACAGCTTTTATATCTTCCATTATCACTAGTGCATTTCCAATACTAGGCACATCAGAGCCATCTATTAGGAATATTACTCCATCACTCCCTTTCGCTAAAATTTTTCTAACAGTAGAAAATTGCATCTGACCAGGACTCCCTTTTAATTCAAAATTATTAACATGCCAACCTAAATATTCGCCTTTATCTCTTAAAAACTCCGTTTTACTCATTATAACACCCTCCGTTTTATAACTCAAATTGGGTCTTACCCATACCATTCTTCCTAAGTCTATTCCAGTAGTTGTAGTTGTCTTTTCTTTGTCATATGCTTTCTTTAATTTTTTTTCGACATGTATAGCCTTATTATCAAGAGTGTGCACTAAAGTGCTTTTTCCTGAATTGAAAAATCCTGTTACAAAAACTTTAAAACTTTTTGCTTGCATTTTAAAGGTCTTCTCCATTTTTATTTGTAAGATTTTTTAAAAAAGTTTTAGATTTTTAATTTTTTAATAATTTAATCGTGTTTTGTTTCGGTTATTCTAATTATTATTATTTTCAAATGTCTTTTTTATTCTTTCTTATATTTAATAGATTTTTTTTTAAATATTTAAATCTTTGCTTTTATTAATTTTGTGAAAAGATAGTTAATCATTAAAAACTATACTAAATAAATATTGAACTTAAAAAAAGAAAATAAAAACATTTAAATATGAAATGTAACATAAAACTTTCAATTAAACTTACTAAAAAAATTGAAGAAAAATTAGTAATCGTTAAAGAACATTAAGTAAAATAAAATAAAAAGCAAAAAAAACATATATTTTTAATCTAATCTTTATTTTTTTTATTTTGGCTCGTTACACGTAGTAATCGGCGACAAAAAGAACGAAAAGTTGAAATACAAGAAAGATACATTATATTATCATGAGTGTATCAAAAATAAGTTCTTTCGTCAATATTCACTATATTACATATCCGAAAAACCTTGATAGAAAATGTATATCTTGCGGCAGTCCTGTTAGATTCTTGTACCCTTCTGGAGGGCATGGATATACAGATTTTCAAGGGAAGATTAAAGAAATCCGAAAATTTTATTGTTGTACGAATCCCGATTGCCAATTACACGCTACTCCCTTAAATCCTAC
>SDBT01005596.1_pt1 | contig 21040 bp, 35 predicted proteins | sample 2277101 | NCBI WGS metagenome assembly SDBT01 (sample SAMN10404973, study PRJNA504765) | marine sediment metagenome | isolation source: marine sediment core GS10_PC15, 103 cmbsf | place: Arctic Ocean: Southern Knipovich Ridge | collected 2010
CACTTGAACCTCTTTTGTATCTTTAACAATAATACCATACCAATCAATCACATTGTCATTCCTATCTTTTAATCCATTAAAGAAATCTAATCCCGTACTTAAAATCAAATTACTATCTATAGTAATTCCACTATCTCCTAGACTTACTTCAGTTCCTATTAAATTAATATTATCTTCTCCAGGAAGACAATCATCTTCTTTGTAGATTTTTCCACCAATTATATTTTCAATGAAAACTTTCTTAAATTCGTCATTAATGTCTTCATCACTTGTAGATAATTTATAACAATTTCCATCTTCTATATCTAATTCATAAGTTGTATAATCTGCATCTATTTTAGAAAATGTCATTGTCAAATAACTTTCTGCAAGTTCAATTGAATCCCCTAATCCTAATGGTTCAAAATCAGCTTCAACTTTAGTGTGTTTTTCATTTAGTGTCAAACTAATAACTAACCTATCCTTACTTGTATCTATGTTATATTTCCAAATCTCATCATTAGTATAGAAATCTCCATTATCAATATTTTTCTTTACATCATCTCCAATATATAATGTTGCTGCATTTGGATTATCTGTATTTGAATCTGTACTAAAGAAAACTTCATCATTTGTTATTTCTATTCCATTAACTGTTTCTGTAGCTCCACTTGGGATTGTTTCCATTACCCCATCAACATCTACAACTACTGCTCCTGCACTTCCAACTCTTAATAATTTAATTGTTTTTTCATTAATAGTTACAGATTGTCCTTGTTCCAAGAAATAATCAGATGCTACCATTACAATCATTTCACCATCTTCAACATCAATTAATTTAATGTCTTTTCCTAAAAATTTAATATTTAAAGGATATTCACTTGTTATTGTAGAAACATCAATATCTTTATCAAATTGATATTTATAAATAAGTGAATTTTTTGTTAAAATGAAATAAGGGTTTTCTTCATTCTTAGATTTGTTTTCACTACTTATAATCATTGCTTCTTTATTGATTGTAAAATGTTCACTAACATCATATTCTTTAGTTCCATCTTCATTAGTAAAACTAATCTTTCCATCAATAAATTTATCAATTTCTCCATCATCTAAATCTTTGTCAATTCCTACATTTAACTTAATGTTGTCTAGGTTATAACCACCTGTGGTTGTTACTACAGTATCCGAATCACTTGAATCTACCACACTACCACCACTTATTATTACTTTGGCTGTTAGATTTGCGTTTGCTTCCTTTAAAATGGCTATATCTGCTTGTAATTCGTTTATTTTAGCTGTTAGCTCTGGTTGTGCTGCTTCTACAACTGCTACATTGTCTGAAGTTATATCTACACTAGAAATTCCCTCTGCTCTTGATTTGGCATCTTGGTCAATTAATGCTTGGTCCACTTGTGCTTGTGTATAAGTTGCTTCTTTCTCACAAGCTGCTGCGCTAACTAAAATAACTGCCAATAAAATCCCTATAATATATTTTTTCATCTTAATCCTCTCCTTTTTCTTCTTCGTCTTCAGGATTAGTTGCTTCATCTTCTTTTTCCTCTGGTTTCTTTTCTTCTTTATCTTCATCCTTTGATTCACAACAAGCTCCATTTAATTTAATTTTCATATTAATTACCTCCGATATTTTTATCAAATTTATGTATTTGATTATGACAAGGTTTACAAACTGTAAAACCTTCATTATTTTCATAATTAGTATGATGGAAATTTAAATTAGGAATATATATCTCACAAAGTTCACAGAAATATCTTTTTTGATTATTTCTCTTAACATAATTATATGCCTTAATTCTATATAAATTTTTTTTGTTATAGTTTCTAAAAAAAGAATTAAATTTTTCTTTATTATTTTTTCTCCATGATTTATTATATTCATAAAGTTTAGAATGGTTTATTATTCCATATATTTTTTGATAATTTTTTAACCAATTTTGAAATTCTGGCTTTTTTCTTTCTTCATTTATTTTTTCTTTATTTCTATAATAATATTCTAAGTTCATTTTTTTACATTCTTTTCTATGTTCTTCTCTCCATCTCTTTTTAATTTTATAATATGGGTCTTTACTTTTCATTTAAAAGGAAAGAAGGATTAATCCTTCCATTTAACTTCAATATTATCTATTGTTGAACCTAAAACTTTTAAAGTTAATTCATTTGTTTGTTTGTTTAAAGTTATTTCTACTGGTTCGTTTCTTAATATCTTTCTACCATCTCTTTCATTATATAAAATTATTGTATCTACAATTCCTCTTATTTGGATTATTTCACTTCCAAAATCAATATTGGTTGCTTTAATTTTCTTAAGCTCAACAGAATTTCTCATGTAATCAAACCAATAAAATCTAATTCTTCCTTCACCTAAAATTGCATTAAACTTACAATTATCACATCTTTCCTTGAAGTTTAAATTAATTTTTATGTTTGTTTCTTGTTGTTTTCCATCAAAACTTAGAATTTGATTTGTATTTCTTTCTGTAGAAATCTTAATACCTTCCCTTGCTGCAATAGCACTTGTCGTAAGCAATATACATAATATTGCAATGGTTATTATTTTTTTCATATATTTTTCACCACCTTATTTATAATATTTCCAAATCTGTTTCCTTTTTTTTATTATATTGTAAAATTAATTTCTTAAGATGTGGTTCTGTTTTTACATTTTCTTTTACAACAATTTTTTGCATTGTTATAATATTAGCATCCATACCAATATATTTAGAGAAATCCTTCCAATCTTTATCTGTATCAACAGACCATTTTCTTTTTATTGTAAAATATTTTTTCATTTGTAGGTTATTTGTAATATCAAACTTATTTATAACACTTTAGGTATAGGGTATATCATATATCAAACCCTGTGGAAACACCACTTTTGTTTCCAGGTTAGCCAAATTTTTCGGCTTTGGTTCAGGGGAAAAGAGGTGATAATTCACCTTATTCACCAAGCATCAAAAGAGTGCATCAAAAGTGCTTGGTATCACTCACGGAAATGAATGATCATTCTAAGTCATAATACTTTCTGTTTTCTGCAGATGTTTTTCTTACAATCTTGCAACCAATTGGAAATTCTTTTGTTATTTTTTTAAGTTTCTCCACAATTACCTTACTTCCATTGATTATCTTCTTTAGCTTGTTCTCTGTCATAATCTTTGCCACAATAAATTCCTTTCCTTCATCAAAAGTGCTTGGAAAGAATTTTACTTCTACTATTACTATTGGCACATTTATCAATGATTCCACATCTATTTGTTCTAGCTCTGGAAAAGCTGGTTCTTGTTTTGGTAGTACATCTGCTATTTGCTTTACTTCTTTGTTGTCCATTTCTTCTCTTATACCTAAAGGTATATTTACTTCATCTATTATACTTCGTTCCATTTTTGGAAACCTCCTTCACGTTTAGTGAAATATGAATTGGGGTTATAATAAAAGATGTCCACAAGCTTTCAATTATAACTTTCCCCTATTTTTGTTATTATTATACCAATTATCAAATTTTTTCTTGGTTTCAAATTCAAGTATTTCATTATATTTTTTGCCAAATTGTGTTTTTTCAACAATTGCTTTTATTTTTTTTAATCTCATTCTTCCCCTTCTTTGTATTTATCCAATATCTTTTACTTGCTTGTCTTTGATAACATATTGGACACAATCCAACTGAAAGTATCCTTCTATATACTCCACATATTCTACACTCAGCATACTTCACCATTTTTTATCTTAACCTGTAGTATTTTTTTCTTTTTCTTCCACTTCTCTTCCCAATTATCTAAATTGGTATTATGTTTAATTGTTTCATAGCTTATTTTTGGTTTCATTTTTTATTATAAAGTTCGGAGTTCATATATTATCCAAACCTTTTATTATTAATCACATCAATAATCTCATTTACTTTAAGTTGTAATGTAACTAATATATCATCTACACTTTCAGATGTTCCAAAAGCTCTTTTTGTTTCTATTCTTTCTATCATATTGAACACCTCCATGTTCGCCTAACTTTATTTTTTTTCATTTTTCACAAATCCTATTTTATTTTTATTAAGATCAAATAAGATATTTAGTTTTCTTTGCTTTATTTTCTTAAAAAGATTGAATTTAATATAACTTCTACCATATTCTTCCTTGTAATGTGGTATTCCATGGAACTCACATATTTGTTTTAGTTTCATTCTTCTTTTATTCCTTTACTTTTCCAAAATTTTTCCATGTTTTTTATCATTTTTTGATGTTGTTCTTCATTCCATTTTTCAAATTCTTTTTCATTCATTTTATTTTTCCTCCTTAAGTTTTGTTTGTTCTTCTGGCATTAAAGATTTTAATTGTAATCTTGTAACCAAATCCATTACAATCTTTGGTGATAAAAAATACATAGTTCCATGATTATCCCTTTTAAAACCTTTAACACCTAATTTTCTTAATGTTCTTCCAATCCATTCTGAACTTGGATGTTGTTTTTTATAATATACTTGAACATTTCCATCTTTATCCATCCATTCCCTTTCAACAAAATCTGACATCAATACAGAATGAATTTCTCTTTTAACATAATAATATTTTTCTTCCTTTGCAATTTCCATTAATCTTTTAATAAGTAAATATTCCCATGAATTACCCATTTCCTCTTCCATATTAATTTGTTCTGTTCTTTCTTCTGCAAACTTACATATTTTATCATATAAATTTATATCAATAAAATTAGCTATTGCTAAAATTGGTTTCCATAATTCCCAATCCCTATTAGAAATATTTAATTTGTTTTCTAGAGAATTATATATACTTTGAACCTCTTTCCATCTTTTTAATGCCATAACATATAATTCATTTCTAATATCTTTCCAACAATCTAATGAAGGATCTATTTGTGTTTTTCCTTGTGGATCTTCTATCTTACTTCTATGCATTACTATTTTAATACATCTTGAAGGAAGAGCTCCAATTAAACCAGAAATATTTGCTACCATTTTAGGACAATATACATTAAATCTTTTTACAACCCATTTCTTATTCTCTTGTTCCATTCTTGGAACTGTTAATCCATATCTATATCCTGCATTTAATATTCCTTCAAATTCTTTATCATCAGAACTTTTCTTATCATCTTTCTTTATTTCAAATTCATCAATATATAATGTTGGAGAATTTTGTTCAATTATTCTAAATAATGTTGATAAACTCATACTTGTTGAAAGTTCTGCATTAAAAGTAATACAAGAAGAAAGTTCCATTACTTTACTCTTACCTGTATTTCTCAAACCATGTAAATGAATATAAGGATATGTTTTAAATAATGTAAAGAAATAAGTTCCTAAATCCCATAAACTCATTAAGTAAGGTTCACTATCATCAATGAAATCAATATGTATTTTATATTGTTCTAATATTTTATTATAAATATCTAAAGGTTCTTCATCTAATTCCATATGTTCTTTAAATGAATTAAAATGAGAAACTTCCCATCTTGGTGTATCTTGATATAAACCATTTTCTATTTTTAATCCTTGTAAATGTTCTTCACCATATACATTTCCTTCACTATCTATCAAAGCTAATTTAGTATCTTTTGCTCTAAATTCAATTATCTTATCATCTTTTTTCTTTTGTATAAGATAAGGAAGCATTATACCAAAATAATAACTATTATTTAAAATTCCTACTGCAGGATTTAATTTTCTTTGATTATTATCTTCATAAATAAATTCATATTGTAGTGTAGGTTTTGTAGGTTCTGTAAGTTGTGTAGGTTCAGTAGGGGGGTGTAGGTTCTTATTTTTTAGTGTAGGTTGTTTATTATCCTTATTATTATATATTTTTTTCACTCTCTCCCCTATACGTCCTACACTACCTACACTACCTACACTACCTACACTACCTACACTACCTACACTACCTACACTCTTTTTTTTAATAGGTTTTTTATCATTTCTCATAGTTCACCAATTTTTTTACTTTTTGGACAATATTTCATTTTAATCTATTTTCTATAATATCAATATACTTTTTTTCTTTTTCAATCATAATGAATCTTCTCTTTAATTGTAAACAAGCTTCACCTGTAGAACCTGAACCAGCAAAACAATCTAAAACAATATCTTCTTCTTTAGAACTAATGTTTATAAAATTCTGTAATAATTTAACTGGTTTTTGTGTTGGGTGTTCAGTTCTTTCATTACCAGAACAAATAGGCATATTAAAAACATTATTCATATAATCCCAACCCATATTATTAAAAGTATATTTTTCTCCTTCTTTAACTCCAAATAAGATAAATTCTGTTGCTGAATTGTAATTATTCCTAGCATTTGGTACAGGATTATTTTTAACCCAAGTAATAATATTTTTAGGTTTTAATTCTGGAATTTCTTTACATAAATCCCAAATATAACTTATTAAATATCTATCAACAAAAATATAGAAGCTTCCACCATTGACTAACATATCTTTTATTTTTATTAACCATTGCTTAAATATTTTATCTATAAATTCCTTTTTTTCAGATCTATCCCATTGTCCAGCATCAAATGTAGCAATTTTTCCACTTATTTTATGACTACCACCATATCCAGAAATATTATAAGGGGGATCAGTTACAATTAGATTAATGTTAGTAATGTTAGTTTCTAAGAAGTCTGAATGAATTATTTGTTTATTTATATATTCTGATCTATCAAATAATTGTTCCAATAGTTCCAAAAGTCTTTCTTCTGTTATTTCTATCTTATCTTTTTTTAATACTTCAATTATCTTTTCTGGAAAACTTAAAGTTAAATACAATTCTTTTAATTGGTTTTTGAAATCTTTAATAACTTGAGAAACAGTTGCTTCAGAACAATCTATTTTTTCTGCTATTTCAACTTGTTTAATATCTTCTTCATTTATATAGGAATTTAAGACGTCATCTTTATAAGTGTCGGTTTCCGACACTCCTGAAGATTTTAGTATTTCACTAACCCTATTTCTGCTTATTTTAAATAGTTTTCCAATGTCTTTTTGTGGTTTTTTATCTTCTATACTTAAAATAACAATTTGTTTATTCCTTTCTTCTTTTGTTAAAGGTATTCCATGTGCTGTATTTATTTCAATTGCTTTTTCCCTAATCTCTTCTTTTTGACAATCTAAATATTCACAATCAAGATACCCACTTCTTTTATCTTTTTTTATTTCTTTTTCTGCTCTTTTGAATGCCTCTAATCTATGGAAGCCATCAACCAAAATATTTGTTCCTCTATGAATGATAATTGGTTTGCTTTCTCCAGCCTTATACATATCTTTATATTGTTCTACCTTCTCTTCATTATAATTTCTCCTTAAGAAATATATATATTCTTCTTCACCAGTTTTTTCATTCTTTTCTTTAGGTAAAATTAGATTTTGTATTTTTATTTTATTCATTGTGCCTTCACCCCATTTAAAATATCTTCTACTTTTATTAAATCAATATTAAGAACATCTCCATTACCATAACAATTAATGTTCTTTAATCTTGCGACTTCTTCATAAGAACCTTTAGTAAATGAGAAAGCAATAATCTCACCACTTACTTTTCCAGCTCTTTTAATTGCTGTTTGAAATTTATCTATTTCTGCCCTACCAACATTTTCCTGTTGTTTTATTTGTATTGGAATATTATTTTTCCAAGCATCAATTCCCATATCTCCTGTTTTAATTTTACAAGATATAGCATTATAAATAATTGAAATAATATCCTGGAATTCAAAAGGATCTATTTTTTTAAGTTCAGTAATACTTGTTGGGAATTTTTCATATTCACAATCAATTCCTCCAACTTTTAATAATCTATTCTTCATTAATTTACAAGCAGTTGGGCTAATATCTATTCCAATAAATTTTCTTTTATGTATAGCAGATGCTAAAATAGAAGTACCACAACCAGCAAAAGAATCTAATATTAAATCACCTTTATCAGAACCCATAAGTATTAATTTTTCTAATAGTTTTAAAGGTTTTTGTGTAGGATAACCAACATGTTCTTCAGAATTTCCTCTAACATAAGGTATATTAAACCAGTCTTGAGGGAATTTTCCTTTCTTATTTAATTGACATACATTTGATTTATCAGTCCAACCACTAACTTTAGCATACCCTTCTCTATCTAATGATGTTTGAGAATAATTTTCTCTAACTCTATCTGGATAAAATTTATATTTATCACTTTTTGAATACCATAAAATTGTTTGATGATTTCTTGCTAATTGTTTTTGTTTAGGACTTGAAGCTGCATCATAACACCATATTATTTCATTATGAAAATTATTCTCGTCAAAAATTTTATCCATTATATTTTTAATATAATGAACAGCCCTATAATCTAAATGAACAAATATATTTCCTGTTTCTTTTAGAATCCTATGTAACTCTTTTAATCTTATTTCCATCCAATATAAATAATGATTTTTTCCACCTAACCATCTATCTTCAAAACTTCTTCTTTCTGTTCCATCATTCCATATAATTTCATATTTTTTATTTGAGAAAAAAGGAGGATCTATATATATTAAATCTATTGAATTATCTTTTAGTTTCTTTACTACAAATAAATTATCTCCTTCTATTATTTTATCCATTTTAAATCCTCCAATTTAACTTATGATAGCAATTAACACAAACCCATTTCCTATTAACTTCATATAACATATCATGCCACTTATGGCATCTAGAACACACACCTGCTTTTATATTTGGGAACATTATTTAATCCTCATCATGTTTTCTAATTTCATTAAGTTTTTCTTCTATGACAATTCTACACCAATTTGAAGTTGATCTATGTTCTTCTTCTGCAATTCTGTCAACAGCTTCTTTTGTATTATTAGAAACCAGAACTTGTATAGAATTTTCTTTTATATCATCATTCATTTTGTATACCTCCATAAATTTTGTTTAAAGAATCAAGGGAAGGAATCCCAAGTTCCTTCCAAATAGGTTTTTGTAGTGGTTGGTTTCTTAACCCCTCACTCAAAAGCTCCTCAGCTTTTTTATCATATTTAATATTTATTTTCATCATTTATCACACTCCTTTATAATAAAATAATAGAATTCCAATCTTTATAAATGTATTGTTTCTAAATAGAAACTATTAAAATATAATACTATTATAAAGTAACAATAAACTTATAGAAGGTATTATAAATATCAAAATTATACTTACTTAAAATGAAACTTAAAAAAAGAATTATAAATATAAATAAAAGATTAGGTGGAAAATTAAAAAGATCAGGAAGTTTAGATTTTGCTTGTGATAGAATAAGGAATGAAAAGAACCCATACAAAAGAAACGCATATTTAATAAGAGCAATTGTTGTAGATCATCCTTTTTCAGATTTTAGTAAATCCACAGCAATTGATATAACTTTAAAAGAATTTAAGAAAAAAGGAATAAGATGTAAAGAAGAATCTTATTTAAAAGGAATATTAAATATAGCAAAAACTGGTGAATCAGATATTGATAAAATAGAAAGGAAATTAAGAAAATGGTGCAAGAAAAAATAAATAAACAAATTGAAAGAATGATAGAAGCTATGCAATTTTATGATAAATATGGATACTTCCCCTTTGAAAAGAGAAGAGTAAATCTTACTTTATCAGGAAGAGCTATTGAGAAATTAAATAAACAACAAAATAAATCTTCTTTTGTAGATAGAATTATATTAAACTAAGAAGTAGTATGGGCTGGAAAAAGTGGTGAACAAAAACCAGCCCAAGCTTAATATTGGATTGATTAAAGAAATTTTATTTGTATCTTCTGTTTTGATACCCTTTCATATATTTTACAGTCTTTTCTCCTTTTCTTCTTGCTTTATTAGCAGTAGACTTTTTCATATATGTTTTTCTACCCATTGGCATAATCTTCACCTCCCAAACTTATTTTCTTAGATGACCTTTAATTCTAATCTTTTTACTTGAACCAGGAACTTTTCTAAGATGTCCTTTAACTCTATGTTTTTTCATTATGATTCACCCCCTCATTATTTTCTTATGATACTTTCTTTTCTTTTTGATTATACTCTTCTTGATCTTCCTACCTACTTTCTTGGTTATACCTAATCTTTTGGCTAGACCTTCCCCATATTTCTTAAGCTTTTTCCCAGGCATTTTTTATCATCTCCAATTATATAATTCTATTTAGTATAATTAAATAAAAAATAAAAAAATTTATTTAATAAGTTTTTTTTGGTATTGCGACAAACAATAACAGTATTACCATAACAATCAAACTTACACCAATTATTACACCTACAGTTGGAATTTGTGCTGTAATATTTGCTATACCTTGTGTGGAATTCAAAAAGGCATTACCCTCGGTGGAATAGTCTGTTCCTGAATATGAAAGATTAATCTCTTTTCCTTCATAACCAGCTTGAATAATATCTTCAAGATATGCAGTATATACTGCTGCTTCTACACCATTCTCAATTCCTGTGGTATTTACAATAATAGATGATGAATTTAAAATTTCTGGAAGATCTCCATCTGTAATGTTTGTAAAAACAAGACTTGAAAGGTCTGTCAAACTACGTACTGTTAAATCCACACCTGCTGCAGTAATAGTAATAGTTTCATTTTGAATATTAAAACTATTTGTAGCTCCACTCATATCTGTTCTTATTTCATCTAATACCAAGACACCAACTCCTGCTAGTATCCCTGCTACAACTATAACTATTATTATGGCTGGTAGTTCATTTATACTGACCATCTTTTAACCTCCTAATAGCTACTTCCTTGTCCTTGTCCTCTAAATGCTACGAATAGCAATACAACTACACCAACGATTAAACTTACACCAACAATTGTACCAACAGTTGGTAATTGTGCTGTAATATTTGCTATACCTTGAGTTGCATTTCCAGTAGATGCTGTTGCAGGTCCAGTTGTTAAAGTTTTTTCAAACTCACTAATAACTAAGACTCCTACTCCTGCTAAAATACCAGCTAACACAAATGCCCAAATATAGGTTGGCAAATCTCTTATGCTTACCATATTTATCCCCTCCTAAAAAAAGGAAAATTTTGTTGAAAATACGTCCAATTTAATATGTTGATCCTTGACCTTTAAAGGCAACGAACAACAAAACAACTACACCAACAATTAAACTTACACCTACAATTGTACCTACAGTTGGTAATTGAGCAGCGATATTAGCAATACCCAAAGTGGCATTTTTAGTAACATCTGTTTGTGTTCCAGTTGTTAATGTGTTTTCAAATTCAGTAATTACTAAAACACCGACACCTGCAAAGATACCTGCTAGAACAAAAGCCCAGATATAAGTTGGCATATCTCTTATGCTTACCATGTTTAAGACCTCCCTTTAATTAATAACATATTACATAAAGGATTTTTTAAAGAATATATAAGAATGTGTTAACATACTGTAACACACGTATAACGCTCAATTTTCAGAAAACTTAAGCATAAGTGCAGCACAAACTGTTAAAATAACACAAACAAATAATGGAATCCAGGGAATAACTCCACTAAAATATAATAAAATAGCCATGAAAGTTGTAATCCACATAGCTCCAGCAAATGCTTTATGTATTGGCAAATAACCTAATCCAGAAATACTTGCTATGAAAACAATTACTAAAAAGAAATATCCAAAGTAACCATTTGTAACTGAATTAACATAAATCATCCAATCTTGTGGTTGACTAAAATTACTTTGAGGAAATGACAATTTAAATTACCTCCTTTATTTTATCTTGAAAATATTCTATCCATTTCTCTCTATTAAAATTAGTTTGCATATGACAATTTTTACAAAGAGAAATTAAATTATTAGGATTATTATTAGTTTTACAAAAATCAATATGATGAATATTTAATTTATATTTTCTTCCTTTTTTAGTAAATAATTCATCTTGATGTCTAAAACATTGTTGACCCCTATAATTTTCTCTTTCTCCTATTTGTTCTTTTAATTTAGTATCAAATTCAATTCCATATGGTTCAAAAGAAATTCCATCTAACCAATTAGGATGTCTTTCTTTACTTAAGATTCTATTATCTTCATCATAATTCTTTCCAATATTCCAAGGAATTTTTCCAATATTGGATTCACTACAAATTTTCTTAAGTTCTTTAGATCTTTCTATACCATATAATTCTTCATATGTTTTATTTTTGTTCCAAGGAGTATTTCCTTTATGTGATTTACACATTTGATCTTTACTTTTTTCTAAATGTTTTTTATCTTTCATCCCATAATTAGGATATTTATTTAAATCTATTTTTAATCCAATATTCCAAGATTTTATTTTTCCTTCTTTAAATAATTTCTTTCTTGTTTTAGAAGATTTTTTTCTTGTTTCTAATTTTTTCATAGGATTATTTTCTAAATTTCTTTTAGTTAATTCTATATTTTTCTTTCCTTTCCAATACCCATTGTCACCTTTTTTAAAATAGGTTCTTCCAGTATTCATTTGTTTATGTCCTTTCATAAATTTTCCTTTTGAATCTCTCTCTATCATTTTATATATACCTATACTTTAAAACTAATGAAAGTATTATCATCACTATTGTTATTGAAATTAAGGTTTCAAAAATAAATACAGCATACCAAGGAACTTGCATCACTATTGCTAATTGTGTTATTACATCGTGGAAATCTGAGATTGCAGTAAAAGGCATCTTTACTATTCCAACAATAGCACTTGCTCCAGACTTTAAAGCTCCTGCTGCCCCCATGAATGTTCCTTCAGTTATCTTGTCTGCAAAATCCTCTAAATCTTTTGCAACCTTGCTTTGATTATTCATAGTGTCATTTAGTTTTTGATTCAATACTGAAAAGTTTCCATCAGCTTCTATTCCATAAGTTATAGAACCTTCAGAAATCCAACTATTGAAAGCCATAAAGAAAAAAGCCACCAATGCAAGTCCGATTAAAAGATTTTTTAATGTAACCATTTTAGCTCCTTGCTAATATAATATATGCAATTCCTGCAACAACTAATCCTATAAATACTGTCCAACTCATTGTTAATAATCCTAATATTCTAACAATAACCACACCAAATAAAGTAAACATGACAACTGATGAAACCTTTCCTATAGCAACCCCTATTAAACCAAGTGTTAATATAATAAATATTGATGCAAATAACCCAACTCCTTTTGGAATATTTAATCTAAGAGCATTTGTTAATCTTTCTATTGCTCCACTAACAACCAGGAAAACAGGACTAGCACTTGAATAATAACCCCATATATATTCTCCTTCTTCAGTTCCAATCTCACAGCTTATAGTTCCTGAAGCTGCTGTTTGACATTCCTGGCAAACATAAGCATTGTAAGTTGTGTTTCTTTGTATAACTGTTAAACAATTTTCTGATGCAACCCCTGTTGGATCAGTATAAGTTAAAACAATAAAGTCTGAAGTATTTGTAACACTATAAACTATATTTTCAATTCTTCCCCTATCACCAAGAAAACCAAGACCTTCTCCAATGGTTAATACAATTCTATCATTCCCTAATATGTCTGTTGAAATTATTCTTGCTTCTGCATCCTGATAAACAATTTCAATTCCACTAATTACTTTAAATTTATACCAAGCATCATTCTTTCTTAAAAACATAAATGCTCTTCCTTCATTATCTGTTCTACCCATTGCAACTAATCTAAATTGATTAGTTCCAACATCAAATCGTTCTGCATAAATATAAGCATCAGCAACTAATCTACCACTACCATCTTCCACTACAACTGTAATTAAATCAGCGAGTGCTATTTCTAACAAATACAATGAAACATTTTGTGTTGCATTATTAAATATAGCATCATGGAAAAAGTAAAATCTAAAATCATAACCAGCAGCAACATATTGTATATGAGCATCTCCATCATAAATAGCATCAGCAGGAGAAATACAAAAGTCAACTTCTGTCTGGTTTACTATTGAGAAAGTTGCTGTTGAGTTTGCTGATGGAAATGACTTATCAGCAAAGATAGTAAAAGTTGCATCCAAGTCTGTTTGACCAACTGCAATGCTTGTATTTGTGGTATTTAATAATCTATCAAAACCTGTTTCATCCCAGAAAGTAAAATTAACTGCCAATGCTTGTGATGAATTAACTACTCCATCACATTGAAAAATATTTGTATCATTAATTGCTTGAGAATAGTTTACTGAGAATTCATAACTTATACTTCCATTATTAAAATTATTTGAAACATTCAAATAAAATTCATTATAAGTTGTTCCATCAACTCCAGGAATATTTATTGTTGTATGAAATCTTGTAAGAGCATCTGTTAAATCAACTCTTGTTAAATCATATCTAACATTCTCATAAATCATATTGGCATCAATAGAATCAAGTTGAATTGGATTATAACTTACATTGAATTCAAATCTTTCAGAACTTCCCTCTGTTGTTTTTGCTGAGAAGTTAGCTGTGAAATTCTTTAATGTTGAGTTATCAATTGTTAAGAATCTTATATTTGAATAAAGAGAAGCTCCTCCAAATTCATCTACACCTCTACACCTCCACCAATAATCTCCATCTACTATAAAAGTATAAGTAAAGTTAGTTGTAACATTGCCAGTAACATCTGTTGGAGGATTAGTTGAGTTAGCATAGTATTCAAAATAAATAGTATCATCATCTAAATCTTCTGCTGTACAATTAAAATTAATTGTTAAGTTTGGAGTTTGTGTTTGATTAGCTGGAGAGGGTGAAACTATTGTTAAATCAAAAGGTGCTAGATTTTCTATTGTTAAAGAATTTGAATCAACAGATGAAGTAGTATAACTTTCTAAACTACTTGTAATATTAACTCTACAATTATAAGATTGGTGTGAAGAAGTATTTCCACTTTCTAAATTAATTGAGTTCCATGTATCTGAACAAGTAACATCTGTTTCACTATAAACTGAACGACTACTATTTTCTAAAAAGTTAAGTGTATAAGTTAAAGTATCTCCACCTAAAGTAGTATCACAACCAAAACTACAACTTAAAGTTTCATTTGTTAAATTAGTTTGTGCTGCATTTGTTGAATTAATATAAGGAATTGGAACATTTACACTTCCTAATATTTCTAACATTGTTGAATTTTCATTATAAGTATTAGTTCCATCATCTAAATTAATTTCACAATTCCATAATTCGCCCTTAGTTATATTTTCACTTTCTAATAAAAAAGAATTTTCTATATCTAAAGTTAAACTTTCATCAGCAAAAATAAATTGTGAAACATTATCTTTTATCCAATTAACATCTGCTGTAACAGTATCAGCATCAGAATCAGTAGGAATAAAATAACACCATAAATCTTGAGTTGTTTTATTAGTTCCATCTGTTGAATTCATAGTTGGAGCTTGAGTAAATGAAGGAGCTAAGTTTTCTATTGTAACATTGTTTGAAAAAATAGTATCAGAACTTTCAGGAGTATCATCTGTTATAGTTACTGCACAAGCCCATAAATCTCCTTTACTTGTATTCCCTGATTTTAAAATAGCAGAAACATATTCAGGATCAGAACAACTTGTTCCATCTAAACTAAAATCTAGAACTCCATCTTTATACCAATCTATATCATAAGTTAAAACATCTGAAGCATCTGGATCATCACATAAAAAATTACAAGCTAGGTCTTCGTTAGTTGCATTTGTTTGTCCTGCATCTGTTGAGTTTAATTCAGGAGTTGGATTATTTGGTGGATTTAATACTAAATATTCTACATACCAATAAGGGGGTGTTGTTCCTTCTTTTGAATCTACTGACATTACACCACCACTAACTGCATCCATAAATATACCATTATTTGATAAAGGATTATCTATCCAAGTTTGAAAATTAGTAATGTTAGCTGAAAAATCTAAAACACTTTCTATTGTTGGGGGAATAAAAGAATAATGAACTAGAGCTCCCCTTCCATTATTAAGTGTTCCATCCCAATCATAACCACCACTATTATTATTTAAATCCCAACTAACAGGCTCCTCAGTTGAATAACCAACACCACTTCCTTCTACCCAATGTTGGGAAATCAAATAAGTATCTTGATAACCACTATCTCCTGTGTTTCCTGTTACTATTAAAGATAAATTAATAAGTTCTACATTCCCAATCATTTCATAAAGATTTATATAAAACATACAATCCGCAAAATTTCCAAGTTTAAAACAATCAACTTCAGTATCTGCTCCAGAATTAAGTGGTGAATCAGGTGCAATATGAGAATCCATAAAATAATTAGTGTCATTAGTATAAATAGTTATATTTGTTGAGTGTTCTCCATATTTTAAAGTTTCTCCTATCTTTAATGATACACTTGCTTTTTCTTTTGTGTTAATACTTCCAAAAGTTCTATTCTCAATATCTTCTCTTATTTCCTTTCCATCAGAATCTTTTTTTAAAATGTACATAGGAATAGCTTTGCCCAAATCTTTTTCAGTAGGAATAGCTTTGCCCAAATCTTTTTCAGTAATTCCAATTTCATTTAAATGTAAAGTTAAATTCCCATCTGTAAAGTTTATATTATCAATTTCCAAAGGATAATCTTTATCTAAATTTATTTCAATATTTAATCCATCATCAATAGATAAATTATCTGCTTTTGTTGTTCTTACCGCCTTTTCTTTTCCCTCAACTTCTCTCTTAACATATCCACCTAAGAAGTTTCCATGAAAATTAAAACCACTTCTTAATTTCCAATTTCTTTTACTATTAGGAGTATAAACATAATCCCCATCTATAATCAACCAAGTTTCTTTTTGTGCCTTTATTTCAAATGGTAATAATGTTAATGCAACTTCCTCAGCTTCTTCTTGAGTAAAACCAAATTGTTCCATTAACCAACCCCATAAATCTCCAATTACTCCAGCTTCAGCAGTTGGCATACTAACTAATAATATTACTGAGAAAATACATAATCCAAACATTAACTTCTTATAATCCATATGGATTTCCTCCACTAAACCCACCAGGTCCTGCTGATTTCTTTGAATATAAAGCAACTAAGAAACTTCCACCAATCATTAATACAAGCAATGGTAAGTTCTTCATCAACAAATTTATCAAATTAAATTGTACATTCTCTGTAGCAAAAGCTGAACTTTCAGAAACTTCTTCATATACATTAGCAAGAGGTGCAGCTACTGTTATAGTCATCATGATTATTATTATTCCCACTATAAGAAATACTGGAGAACTCTCTACATAATATCCTGTAAGAGCAAGAGCTATGAGCATACTGGCAATAACCATAATAAACATATATGGATATAAATTTACAGTCTGGTCAACAGAATTCATTATTGATAAGGTTTGATTCGCAGCGAACGAACCAGGATCATTTTGGTCAAAGATGTCTGTTGCTTTTATCTCGTTCCAAACTTTTAAACTGAAGAGCATCATCATAGCAATTAGAATTAGAAATATTGGGATTAGCATTAAATCCACGAAAACATTCCCACGTTTATTCCATCTTTTGAATATTACCATTTCCAATCTCCTCAATTTTTTCTTTAAATTGTTTAGTCCATTCATTCCTTTTAGTATTCACAGAAACATTACAAAGATTACATAAAGTGATTAAATTATCTTCGCTAGAATTTTTCTTATTATAATCAATATGATGGATTACTAATCTTTCTTTTGATGATATATTTTTTGGTATAAAATCTCCACATAATTGACAAGTAAAATTATCTCTTTGTTTTATTTTCTCTTTTAATTGTTTATTAAATTCAAAAGGATAAGGAAGTCTAGCAATTCCACCAAGCCATCTTGGATTATTCTCTCCACTCATTTTTTCACTTATTTTTTCCTTTACTTCTTTAGTACGAGTTTTTCCATACATACCATTATTTTCCCCAGAACTTTTAATACTTATCTTTCTTCTTGCTTCAAGAGAATTAACATAACCTAACTTTTCTTTTCTTTTTAAACGAGCAATAGACATATTTTTACAATGGGTTTCTTTACTAACTTTTAATCCTAATTTAAACGCTTTAGTTCTTATATTTTGTATAGATCTATTCTCTAATAAATTTCCAGAAAGATTTACTGCCCCCATATCATAATAATTATCATTCAATATTTTAAGTTCTTTATCATTCCATTTTTTAGAAGAAGTATTTTTTAATCCTTTGTTCCAGGGAATATTTCCTTTCTTAGCCATTATAATTTCTCCTGCTCAATTTTTTTAATCATTCTTTTTAAAACATCTCCATATGTTTCACGAGAATATCTTCGCATTTTTTTAAGAGAATTCTTTATTTCATCATCCACTCGCATCATTTTTGTACAAGCCATTGTATACTGGTGTATTCAACAATATATAAGCGTGTGCCAACAGAGTGTAACAATTATAATTCCATTTCCCATATTAATTTCTTTTTGTTTCTCTTCCCTGCAAGATTATATAATAAATCTTGATTCATTGGAAATAGTTCACCCTTTTCCATCATTCTGCCTATTTGAAAAGTAAAAGAAGTTCCATTAATCTTCATACCCATTTCTCTCTCACAGAATTCTTTTCTTTTCTTTAATTCTATATCAAATAATATGTTTACTCTTGCATTAACGCTTTCCATTTTTAATATTTATTATATGGTTTTTCCTCACTATCTTTTTCATTTATCTTTCCCATCTTTGTAAGCAATTTATATATCAAAGCTAACATTGCAAATACAAATATTATTATGAAGAATACATATTGCATTCTTGTAATTAATGAAACTCCACCATTTATTATTGTACTAATTCCAGAGGAACTTGATACATCTGTTTCTATTGCTAATTGATTTAATGCACCAATTCCTAATGCTGCAAACCCAAGACTAAACATATAAAAGATTGCCCTTAAAGTTAAGTGATACCATTGTTGATCTTCTTGCTTGAAACTATGTCCTATTAAGAAAGCAATACCAGCAGCAGTTAAGAAAGCAATTAAAGTAGCAATAGCAAAACTTCCTGCTGTTTCACTAGGTGCTTTTCCAGTTGGATTTATATTATAAGTAAATATTGAATGTCCATTAAAACTTCCATCAAGACAAACAACTGTTGTTGTGTATTCTCCTATAATTGAAGTTTGAGAAGGAGTTAAAGTATAATTAAAATATGTTGCTGAATTTTCCATAGCTTGTCCATAAATTAAATTAGATGAATTAGGATTAAGAATAGTTATATTACAAGTTGAACTTTCAGAACAAAAAGTATTATTATTAATACAAGGTACTTTTAAATTTAATTCTTCTGATTGTTTATAAGTTGCTGCTGAAACTATTCCAATAAATAAAATACACAATCCGAATAATAAGATTATCTTTTTCATTCTTCTTTGATTCCTTTTGATTTCTTAAAACTGAAGTAACCAACTACAACAACCAGTAATGATAAAGGAATAAACAACCACACATAACTTTTTTTCTCTTTCTTTTCTACAACTATTTTCTCCTTTTTTTCTTCTTGTTTGTCTTGTTCTAATCTTTCTTCTTCTATTAGTTGTTCTTCTGTTTCTTTCTCTATGATTTCTTCTTCTACTTTTATTATTCTGTCTTGATTCCTATAAGTATGACTGCTTCCACTTGAAGAACTTGAAGATGTTATTGTTGGTTCTTCATATCCATAACCATAGCCATAACCATAACCATATTCCATTCCAATTATATTATCATTTGTATTTAATGGAGAACCTGAAAACAGAAGTAATCCTATAACTCCTAATGTTGATAATGTACTTGCTATTATGTTTGTTATCATTTTATTATTATCTCCATTTGATTATTTAATATTTCTGCTTGTCTATTCTCTCTATTTATTAAAACATCTGAAATCCATTTTAGTTTATCTTCTGATGCTTTTCTAATCTTTTCGTTTAGTTCTTCTTGATTTAATCCACGATACTCCACACAAACCATTTCATCAAATTCTTTATTTAATCCTTCTTTGATACAGAATTGTTTTGAAGTATCTATTTCTATTTCCTTATTTAAAACTGTCTTGTAGATAATTGTTAGATTTCCTTCTTCATCTATAACTTCTTCACTTGTTTGTTTGTAGAGTAATGCTTTACAACTTCCTTTTCCTGTTTCGCAGTTATGCTTAATTGTTATATCATCAATTCCAATATTGCTTAAAGCTGTTTTTTGATTTGTTTCTATATCTATTTCCTTAGAAATACTTAAAGCTGTGATACTTCCAACTAATAAAATTATACAGATTCCTAAAAGTATTATCTTTTTCATAAAATATCACCTACTCTTTTTAATTTTATATTAACTGTATGCACGAATAAATCATTACTATTTTCTTCATTTTCAAGCTGAATATTTACAGTATCTCCAACTTCTAAATCCATATAGCAGCTAATACCAATAGCTCCAGAACGCGTAGCAATTTCCCTCCTGGTATAACATTTCCTATCATTCAAATTAACATCAAAATTTCTAACAACTGTAAAACTAAATAAAGCTGATGAAGGTGATGCAGCTGCAGACATTGTAACCATTACATCATAATTTCCAGCAACTTGAGCTGTTAGATAACTTCCACCATTAGGTTGATCCATGTGAGTTGAATAAAATCCATTTAAAATACCGTCAGATAAATTTGTTAAATTATAATAAACATTATCAGTTGCTATTGGAAAATCCCAAGATGATGCGTTTGCTGTGTAATTGTGAAGTTCTCCACGAATTTGATTTCCTGTGAAATTCTTAGATACATCTAAATTCCCTTCTATAAAACCATCTCCAAAAACTCTTAAATCATTTAACACAGATAAATTAAAAATCTGAACAACATTTTTTAAAAAAGGATAAATATAATCCACTAATAAAGAATCTTCTAAGGTTGCGTTTAAAGTAATATTAGCATCTCCCACTACATTTAATTCATGAGTTGGAGAGCTTGTTCCTATTCCTACATTTCCTGTAAATGTTGCAACACCTCCACTCAAAACTAAAACCTGCTCACCACTTGAATCCCCTAAATATAAATCACTATCTTCAGCACGTAACCTTATATGAGTATCTCCACTTGAACCGTCTCCTATATATCCTGTTCTAT
>SDBT01005597.1_pt1 | contig 21038 bp, 39 predicted proteins | sample 2277101 | NCBI WGS metagenome assembly SDBT01 (sample SAMN10404973, study PRJNA504765) | marine sediment metagenome | isolation source: marine sediment core GS10_PC15, 103 cmbsf | place: Arctic Ocean: Southern Knipovich Ridge | collected 2010
ACCGATCTCTTGACAGATGCACAAACTGCAATGGGTTTGTCTTCTAAAGATACTGAAGTAAATTTAAAAAATTTAGTAAAAGTTTCCGATGTTCTGGTAAAGGCTAATACGCTTGCAAATGCCTCTGTCCAACAGTTCTCAGAAGCTCTGACCAATAGAGCAGCCCCTGCGCTACGGGCTGTAAATAAAAGCATGGAAGAAGGCGTAGCTGTTCTTGCCGCATATGCTGATCAAGGGATCAAAGGTCGAAAAGCAGGAATGCAATTAGGCATGATGTTAAATGCCCTCGATATAGCAGCTAGGGATAATAAAGAAGAATGGGAAAAACACGGACTCGCGCTTTTCGATGCCCAGGGAGAAATGCGACACATGGGAGATTTAATTGCTGATGTAGAAGTTTTGCTTGGTGATATGAGTACAGAACAAAAAGGAGTAACTTTAGCAGAGTTGGGATTTACTGCTGAGACGAAAAATTCTATCCTCGCATTAATGGGGATGTCTGAGAGTATAAAACAGTATTCAAAAGATCTGAAAGTTGCTGGTGGGATAACAAAGGAAGTTGAAGAGAAGCAGTTGAAAGCCTTTAATGCACAGATGACGATGTTAAAAAATACCGTTATAAAAGGAGCCATCACCATTGGGGCACGATTGGCGCCGATGATAGAGAAGTTGGGTAAAAAAATCAAAATTGTGGTGGCAAGAGTTACGGCGTGGATTGAGGAGCATCCCAAACTCACAGAATGGATTGCAAAACTCGCTCTGGCTGTAGGCACATTGCTGATCGTTCTGGGACCTCTTGTGATGATGTTGCCAGGTCTTGCTGTAGGGTTTGGGTTAGTACAAGCAGCTGTACTTACGTTGGCAGGGCCAGTGGGAATTGCAGCTGCCGCACTCGCGGGCATTGCACTTGCTATCAAGGATATTATAAAAACCCATAAAGAAGCCATTAAGGCCATGAGCGATATGGCGATGGGTGCTGCAATAATGAGCAATGCGGCTGAGAATTTCAAGAAGCTGTGGATAAAAGTGCGACAAGAAGGCGGCCCAGCCTTGGAGCAATTTAATGAATTAATGACGCGGTTCGGCGGAAACTGGGACAAGATTCTCACACAGATAGTTGCCGACCCAAAACTGGCCATCCTGAAAGCAATGTTGATTAAAGTTGCGAGAACGGTTAAGGGGATTACTGCTGAAGGCGGAGAACTTTCAATCAAACTTCCTGCTGCATTCCAAAAAGCTGGAAAAGGAATCGTGAAGGCTGTTCGCGTAAATACTAAAGAGGTCTCAGACCTCATCAACACGATGGAAGATGAGATTTTTAAGCTCGCACACAACGAATTTGAAGTCAGGACACGGATGGCTCGCAAGACGTATGAAGAACGAAAAACTCTGCTTGATAAGGAAAAGGCGAACGATGAGGCCTATGTTGTGCTTAAGAAAGCATATCTTGCCGAACTCTTTCAAATAGAAAAAGACAGGACAAAAAAATTACAAGAGGAAATAAAGGTGAGAGCAAGCATGTTGCAGGCGGCTATAGACGCGGGATTTGCAACCCAAAAGGCAGTGAGAGATAAAATTCTGGCACTTCATATAGGATATACGAACATCGTAAAACGGCTTACTCTAGGCGAGAAGGATTATAAAATATGGGCATTGGATGAATGGTACAAAACCGAACTTGCGAAAGTGAAAGAAAATACAGCTGCAAAACTTAAATTGGACGAAGCGTATAAGTTGAAACAGGAAGAGTTAGTGGAGGCGGGGAAAACGAAATGGCAGGATACGATGAAAGAGGTGCTCGCCGGAGTTGGTAATGTCATAAGCGCTATGGGTTCAATGTTCAGCCAGTTTCATGCGAACGAGGCGACGAGATTGGATAACGAAGAGAAAGAGCAAACTGACGCCATCGAGAACTGGTATGAGAGAAATAGAGCAAGGATCGAAAGCACAATAATAGATGAGGAGAAGAAGGTAGCGGCTCTTGAAGCACTGGATGAGGAGAAGGCAAGAAAAGAAAACAAACTCCAGGTTCAAATGGATAAAGAAAGGAGAAAGCTGGAGCGAAAACGGGCCAAAGCCCAGAAGACGACTGCGCTTATATCCGCAGGGATAAATGTGGCCGAAGCCATCACAAAGGCACTCACTGCCGGTCCGCTCATAGGTCAGATCTTCGCGGGTATAGTCGCGGCCCTGGGAGCGGTACAAATGGCTGCGATCTCCGCAGCTCCCTTGCCTGCACTGGCTAAGGGTGGCAGGATAGGGGCGGCCGGGATCGTGGGCGAGGAAGGCCCTGAGCTGTTTTTACCGAGGACTCCTGGCACTATCATACCATTACGATCAGAGGCTTCGCCTTTGGGCTCCCAGCCCGGAATAACAATAAAAATCATGGGATCCCTCATCTCGACCACTGGCGTGGCCCGAGCCGATCTGAAAAGAGCAGGCAACACTTTATTTGATATAATAGAAATGCAAGCCAGACGAAGGGGGTATACTTTAAATGGCGCTTAAAAGAGTATATTTATGGCCAGCCGGAGCAGGCAAGATCCCGCTCCCGGATATCAAATATATCGGCAGCCCACCAGGCCTTCCCATCTCGATTGAGCCAGGTACAGAAGAGGTCGAGATGTCAGACAAAAGCAGAAGGCTGGCATTTTTTGGTGGTCCAGTCGATGGCGGATGGCGCGATTTTACACTGGGCTGGGGATACATAACGAAGGTGGAGCTCACTACACTTTTGAATTTAGTAGCGCTGAAACAGATCCTGGTATATCAAAACGAATTCGAGGAGGCTGGAGGAGCTGAGCTGTATGACGTTTATATCGTATCTTTTGGATATGAATTCGTCCGCACTGGCATAAGAGATCTGCAAAGATTCAGGGCCGATATGGTATTGAGGCAAGTTTAAACATGCAGCCATTAGTCACGACCGCACAGTGGGCGCTGCTTGCCAAAGGCCAAAAGCCAAAAATAAAACTCGAGATCGAAATAGCTGCCGGAGTCTGGATTAATATCTGCAGCCTGTGGGATCCCGCCGCGGGCAAACTCAAGAATTATCTTAAAGATATTTCGTTTTCATCCGGCGGTGCGAGGATGTCACCGGATCCAATCGCCGGCGAATTTTCTGCGGTCATAAATAATAAAGGCAATATTTTTCACCCGAATCATCCAAATTCTGGCCGCCAGGGATATTTCCGAGCGGGGAGAAAAATCAGGATCTCGCTCGGCGGCAATTATCCGGCGAGTGGACCCTGGGCTGGAGGGGACGAATACTGGCAGCGGATAATCGGATACATGGATGAGCCAGAATTTCCCAGCGAATCACTTGAAGTGACGATCAAGGGTCTGGATTATATGAGAGTCCTATCGGATATGAAGTTTAATAAAAGAATCATCTGCTCGACCCCAGGGTGTTCTGATACTCCCATAGACAACTATTGGGGCAACGTAAAGATATTCGATTCCGTGACTACCGAAGGAGCATTGGGGGTTGAGTTATATACATTGGGCGACGCCATGGAGACTGTAGTTTCGGGCGGCGAGGCTAATAATGTAGCAGGCTGGTTGACTGATCCTGGCGTGACATTTGTAAGTATCGCTGATGCGGCATGCCTGTCGATCTGGACAGGAAAGGCAACTTGGACCAGTCCCCCTGTCCCCCCTGGCGGCTATGCAATTATATTAAGACAGCCTGTCGCGGGGCCTCTGGTTAATTTAACCAAAGATCAAAAATATAAATTCGAATTCAAATACCGCAGAGTTGCAGGGACGGGTAGCGCGACATTCATTGCTCTGCAGCCACCTAACGGAATATGTGACCAAAAGACGGTAACGCCAGCAGATGCTCTCTGTCACCAAGACAGCTTTATTTTTAAAGCCATAGCGACAGGACCGCTGCGCATAGCGATAACTTTTGATGCCGCGGATACCGAATGGAGGGTCGATGAGTTTTCGATAAAAACAGTTACCGCAGCCCCATGGCACCGCTATAATATGTCAGGTCTGGGATGTACCGGAATTTATTCTGTCGAGCTTGACGAAGGAGCAGGCTTCCAACCTGTCTGGCCGGGTAAGCAGAAAGGCGAAGGCTGGTATTATGATGCAGAAACTGAACAGTTCTATTTTGATGAGGATAGGGATGTAATTGCTCTCGCGAATGCTCTTCGTATTTATTATTATACTGCACAGATGCTCGAATGGGTTATATCCGATATTTTAGTAAAATCTGGAATCAATAACTATGCGAACCGGGCAGCGGCATGGGCTGATATGGGCAATCCATCGACTGACGTACGAATAGATCGCGTTTGGTTTAAAGCCGGGGACACTTATACAGAGGCTATAAAAAAAATCTGCGAAAGGTGCGAGCCAAAAGGCTGGACATTTTATTTTGATTGGCAGGGAAAACCCCGTTTTGTCCCTATCCCATCGCCAGGTGTCCCAGTTTTTGTGCCACTCCTTCCGCAGCATATCAAATCGCCGGAAATCCACCAGGACAAAAATGAGATAAGAAATAAGATTGTTATTGAAGGTGAAAAAAGAGCTGAGCTCGTAGGCTGGGAGGAAAATATGCCCAGCGAATTACAAGACGAGAAGAGCGATATTGGATCCATAAATACATATGGGGAGCGCACAAAAAACATCAAAAATCACCTATTCCAGGATCTGGCTTCTATAACTCAGATGTGTACGAATTTGCTCGCTGAATATATGATTCCCAAATGGTATTTCGATTTTGATATGCCGTATAATGCCGTGCCTTTATTGCTAGGGGATACAATACAAGTCAGCGAGCTGCTGGATATTAATCTGGCTATTGGTATTCGTTTTGCTGTCCACACTTGTATCATCCGGGAGGCGGATATTTCGCTGTATGATGTGACCTATCGATGCCAGATTTAGGCAAAAAAAAAGGCCCAGGATCAACGATGACCCTGGGCCCTTTCTTACTTTTTCGAGGAATGTTTTTTTAACCATCTCTTGACGATCACATAGAGTAAATTGCTCCCGCTCCTCCCCTCTTCACGAGCGGCGGCGCGGAGCTGGTCCTGCAGCTCCTGCTCGATGACGAAACCAACGTGTTTGTTTTTCATCCCCCACCTACACCATCACGAAATTTGAAATGATAGGTACGACGCTTTCCCCTCTTCTTGTCCTGCTTCAACATCCTGATATAACCCCAGTACTTCTTTACAAAGTCAGGAATCAAGTCGAGGATGATCCAAAACGAACAAACAACGATTAAAATCCAAAAAGCTATGTCTTCAATTTTCATTTTGTCCTCCTCACCAGATCCTGGATCCGGCTGTGAAATAGAGCTCCTCACCATTGCCCGCGTTGGGGAGAATAAGATACCGGCTACCGCGCCAGGAGGAGATATGCTCGATAGTTATGTCCTGGCGCTTGAGATATGTCTGTATAGCCGTGAGAAGCCCGTGGGGGCCTTCTCCGCCATAGCCGCTGGCAAAGCCCGTGGCCGCATGGCGATAGCCATCCTGGAACGCAATGAGCGTCCTATCGTTTGCCGTGGATCCGCCGGGCGCATAGTGAAGGATGAATCGCACTGGACCATGGAGCACAGAAAGCAGCCCCAGGTTTTCGAGCGAGATGACGGTTACACCACATTCCTCTTTTAGTTTTTTCATGTGATACCTCCAATTTGAATTTGACCTTGCCTCATCAGCTCCGGAGCGGTCAGCATCCGGAGGACCGGGCCTGCGCCCGGTTTCGGCATGTGAGAACATCAGGAGATTTTGTATTTGGCCTTCTTGAGTCCTAATTCTTTTATTATGTTCAGAGCTTTCACACCAGCATCCTCTTTCGAATCCGCTTTCACATTTTGCTCTGCGACTTTGTGGCCAATCGAAGAAGTGATCACGACTTTGAAACGGAGATTGCCCTCTGTTTGCATTTCGGCCTCGACTTTTTTCGTCACACCAGCAGAACAAGGATGAATGATTTCTGTGGCTCGTGGTGGGGATTTGCCGCGCGACTTCAACAGCGATATCATGTAATTGCTCGGAGGCTCTTCCTCAATTCGGTCAGGCGGATAGGGGTCGCAACCAAGGCCCTTGAGGAGCCGCTCATGGAGCTCTTCTTCAATCCGGAGAGTTTCCCTTGCCTCAGCGGCTGTAATCTCTGCTGCTGGCAACGTCTCGCCTTTTTCCATCAGCTCGCAAAAGCGGACATTTAATACTTTCGTATTGACTGTTTTGATTTCATTAATTGTTAGTCTCATTTGACCTCCCGCGGCGGGCTGGGCGTCTGCAGTGAAATTACTACATTCGCCCGGGTCCTCTTTTTGCACCGCTTGATTTTCTGGAAATAATCACACCCATCATAATGATCGCACCCTACACAATCGTGGAAAAATTTCCCTGGATGTTTACATGTTAGAGCTATTCTCTTCATTTCATCCCTCACTTGTAGATGTGCTGGCGCCGCTGAGCTGCTCGCTCCTCCCGGATCTTCATCCGCTGTGCCAATTCCCGCTTTAGGATCTTGCGCCACATGGGAGTGATAAGAATTTTCTTATCCTGCTTGACCACACGATTCCGTTTTTCCATCAAGTGAATCATCGTGATGGCAGTCGCCTCATCATTGGCCAGAATGAAATTTAGGCCGTAATGAGCCCATGCTTTTTCATCAGAAACTTCTTTTGAAAACGACATTGTAAAACCTCCTAAATTAATTTGATCTTGCCTCATCGCTATTAAATATACAACTCTTGTCAAGTCCTGTCAAGCTATTTCAGCCCATTATGCGATGATATTTTTGCCACCCCCAAAGATGATATTTTCAGCACGATCTCACCCCGTGCCGAAATTATTTTATTAAAACGCTTGACAAACCTTTTAATCATATATAACATACGGAGGCTTTCAAAGGAGGCATTCATGCCAGAGAAAAGAGACAAGCATATCGGGCTTGTTGTAGAGCCCAGCATGTGCCGCAAATTGAAAAAAATTGCTGATGAAAAATATATGACCTTGAGTACCTATATATATAGCATTCTCAAGGATCACCTGAAACGAAAAGAAAACGACCCCAGGGGCTGATCAAAGAACAAACCTACCATAAAAACCCCCTTGTGAGGCCGTGGGAGGCGGTTTAATGGACGATAACCGGATACAAGCCACCAGAGGCTGCCGGTCTATAAAAAAACGCAGGAGCGGCTGCGAACACAAAAGAGGCTCCTCCTTTCTTGGAAATAGCTCTTCCGAGACAAAACTCATCAGCGACAAGGTAGCCGGGATCCGTCTCTTTCCCGGTGCAGCCGCTCCCCTTAAAAAAAGTAGAGGCGGTGAAAAAAAAGGGAGCTCCCGCCACCACGACCATATCGGTCGCCTACAAGACATCAAATGCCTCAAATTGCTGACAGTAAATATGGAGGTTTCCTGGCATCCTTTCCTCGGCACCGCCCTACTTTTTTTAATAATGATTTCGATAAATCTTGCTTTCTGGAGGTGCATATGAACTGAAATGGAAAGCCGTTTTCTCTGTGAATAGGGCCCGGCCGGTTACGGAATTCGGGAAGTTGGAGTCAGGCTGGGCCCCTTCTCCTGAAAGAAAAGGTGAATCCAACCTACAGCAAAGAAACCTTCAAAGTCAAGGAAAAAAACAAAGGAGTAAAAATGACAGACAAAAAAGAAGTATCATTGACCGAAACAAAGCCGAAGGATGTCGCCCTGGAGCTGGAATTCGGCACCCTCTATTGCAGAGTCAAGGGCAATCAGATCCTGCGGCCGATAAAAGCGAATCTCGGCCTCTATGAAGAGATGGGCCAGATCTACAAAGTCAAAAAAGATTACGCGATCTCTCATCCCGGCTACCTGCTACTGAATAAGGTGGCCTCGATAAATCTCGTGACTCCACAAAAGGTAATGGTCGACGAACGGGAGCGGCCAAATCCTTTTATAGAAAGGAATCCAAAAACGAAGCTGATCGAGACGGTGAATATCCGGAAGATCGGCGTGGGATTTAGTACAATCGGTAACGTAGTGGTCGTGGATAAAACGCTGCTCTATAATATCTATGCTTATTTCATCGAATCCGTACAGGCTAAAATGAAAAAAAGGAAATGGGATACAAATAAAAACTGCTATTCTGATGAACCGCTTTGTCCAGATTGCGCGATTATCGGCACCGCTGATGAAAGGCCAAAAAAGGACGGCCGCTGGGCGTTTTTTGAAACAGTCTCCCCACTCGGCATGTGGATGAATTATGAGAATCCGGCGATAATCGACTGCTTGAATGAACATACACAGAAGCAACGATTCGGTGATCGCATAGCAGCGACAATCGTAGAGCGGAATATTTTGAAGACGCATCCAGCCATCGGGATCAGCAAGGTCCAACCGCAAGCGGGCGGAGTTGAGGGCAAGAAAATAGCCTACGTCACCGTCTACGGCTATCGGCATGAATTCGGACCCGTGCAGATAGATGAAATCCTGGCCCAGGCTGAAGCCGGGAGCAAGACCCTGGACATAAAGGCCGAGGTCATAGAGCCCGAAAAAGAGGAAGAGGCCCAGGCCATCGACGAGGTGGAAAAGGACGAGAGAGCAGGCAGTCCCAAAGACAAAACTCCGGCTGAGCTGGAAGAGCCTCCGGATGACTACTACCTGAAAAAGGAAAAGAAAGATGACGAAAAAAGCACTGATTGAGAGCCTGGGGGATCTGGCGACGTTTGTGGCACTGGCAGCCAAGGATTCAGGCGAAGAGAAAACAAAAGAAATCGATAAGGGAGGGGATTCCATTCTCTATAATCTTGCTTTCTGGGAAGGCAAGGAGGAAGCCTACAAAACCGCATTCAATAAACTGGATGCCATAATAAAGGAGGCAAAAGACAGCAAAATCAACGAGCAAAGACCGGCTAAAAAGGAGCTGAAGGGCGAGACTTTTATCCACCGGATGAGGTGGCCACGCCGACAATGGCCAAGTTAAGAACTGGTTCGGCAAGCAAAGACCAGCTAAAAAGGAGAAAAAATGAAAGACGAAACTGAAATCACTGAGAGCCCGCTGTATCTGGCGCTTAATAATCTGGCGCTTGAGATCACATCCAAGCTCGACGCTGAGCGCCGACCATGGGAGCCGAGAAATCACATGGCCCATAACTGGGCGAGCGAATATCATCACCCATGCAAAAAATACCTGGTGCATTGCCGGCTGGATTGGCCAAAGCGGCACGGAATAGACCTCGACGGAAGGTGGCGCGTCGAGGAGGGGATTGACAAGGAATGGATGGTGAAAAAATGGCTCGGAAATGTGGGATTTGAGATCACGCAATCGCAGGCCTACTGGAATACGGATGACGCGGAGCTCCGGCAATATAAGGCATTACAAATCAGCGGCAAAATAGACGGCATGGTCGCTACCAATGGAAAGCTCCCAGGTGCCTTTCAGAGCGTGCGGGAGATCCCGGTGGAGGTCAAATCCACATCGCCCCATTTCTGGGATTCAACAAAGACGATTGAGGATATCAAGCGGCATTCCAAATTCTGGATCTCCAAGATCCCAAGCCAACTGAACACATACCTGGTTTTCACCCACACACCTGGCGGCCTGCTCATCATGTGCACGTTCGGAAAGCGGCCGCGGATCATACCGATGCTATTTGATGAGGAGCTCTGGGAGGCGGATTGCATATTCGTGAAGAGCGTCAATAAATATGTGCGCAAGAAAAAGTATCCGCCGCCGATGCCTTTCGATCCGACTGTCTGCGGCATGTGTGACTTTGACCATATCTGCAGCCCTCTCAAAACGACCGGGCTCATCGAACTTTCTGCTATTGATGAAATGGAGCTCGAGTTATATCTGGAGCTCAAGGAGGGAAAGAAAGCATTTGATGATCTACATGCCCGGCTCCTCGGCACCAAAGACAAGCCTGGGAAATACCGAGGCAAGGATGCAATGACCGGAAACATTGAGCTCAAGACAACGCGCTATCCAAAAAAGAAATCTGAGATCCCTGTTGAAATTATGGCTACACTCTTGAAAAAATACCAGGTCAAGGATGAGGAAATGGTCAAGACTGTCATCCAAAGAATAAAAAAATAAAGGAGAAAAAATATGGAAAAAACAGAACAATTTAAAAAGGACGCGCTCAGCTATCCTGAGAAAGCGAAGCAGCATATTGTTTACGACAATGAAAGCCTCAATCTCGCGAATAATTTCATTCTGAGCGGGAAGGAAATGCTGAATGAAGTGGCCGGATCCTATGATCCCATTATTAAGCACGCACAAGCGGAGAAAAAGAAATATTCCGATCCCCTAAAAGAAGCCATGGGCACGGCCAGGCTCCGCGTCACAGCCTATCTGGAGAAGCTGGCAGAGATCAAAAGAAAGGCCGATGAGGAAGCGAGGGAGAAAGAGCAGAAGCGACAGAAAAAAGAGGATGACGCACTGGAGAAGGCCCAAAAATTACGAGACAAAGGCAAGGATAAAAAGGCGGAGGCGATACTTGAGAAGATTCCACTCCCGGAGCCCGTAGAATGGCCAGAACTCCCACAGCCGAAAGGCCTGAGCCTAAAGCGGATCGTCGACACAGAGAAAATAAACCGTTTTGTTGCCACCAAACACGGGCAAGCTCGGATCCCGGGAATAAGGATTTATCCCGTATGGAGATGGGAGATTGAGAACAGAAGCCTCATCCCCAGCGCCTATTACAAAAGCACCAGCATGCACAGAGGAGGACCATGAACGAGATGAGAATAATCTGCACTGATTGCGGCCGGGAATTCCAGAACATCAGATCGGGCGTCTTGGTCAAGGAGCTCTTCCAGAGAGGGAGAGAGGTATATAGGGTCTGGACAGCTGATTATTTAGCCTGCCCAGAATGCGGTGACGGCGTTGTAGCACGTTTTGCGGACAAGCCTAATGCAGAGCATTGGGATAAGGAGAAGATGGCTGAGGTGCTCTTGCGCTGCGAAAAAAAGACACTGGGCTTTGACCTCTTTGAATGGAAGGAATACATCACGTGAAATGCGCGGCGTCCTGGCGACCACATGGAACCCCCGAATAGGTTTTCCAGCACTCACCCGCTGGGGCGCCGCTTAATAAAGGATAAAACATTATGGCGAGAGGAAGTAAAAGTTTTTTTTATTTGTATTCTGAATACAACCCATATGATGGATGCAAGCATTTACAGATAGGATTTGTGAAATTGCCTCACGAAAAGACGTTCACGAAAAAAGAATTTTTTGAAGAGTTGGATAGATTTTTAAAAAAAGAATGGAATCGAATAAAAAGATTTCAGACAACCTTCACCTTGCAAATTCCAGAAGATACAAAAAGGCAGGCTAAGCAAAATTATAAACATCGATGGAAAATTTTTAAAAGAGATGATTTTAAATGCCAGAACTGCGATCGCCAGGAGGACCTGGAGCTCGATCATATAATACCGCTATCTCAGGGTGGAGAGGATAGCGAATCCAATATGCAAACTTTATGTAAAACTTGTAATTTAAAAAAGATGCACACTCAAAAAGTAGGAGCATAATAATGGAGAAAAAAGAGACAAAACTCTGGATACCATTTTATGTCGACAAATGGCTATTCGGCTCGACCAGGATAGAACTTGCACCGGAGGAGCGTGGCGTCTGGATTGATCTCCTTGCCATAGCGGCGAAAGATGATGGCCACATCCGGGCAAATGAGGGCGTACCTTATCCCCTGGACCAGCTCGCTGGGCTTCTGAGGATCCCGGAGTCGCTCCTCAAGAGGACTATTACGAAGTGTCTCAGAAAAGGGAAGCTCCTCCGTTGTAAAGACGGGAGCCTTTATATTTGTAATTGGGATAAGTATCAATTCACCGACCGACATAAAAGGAGAATTGACCTAAAGATAAAAGAACAAGATAATATAAGAAAGGATAGGAAAGGAAAGGATAGGGAGTCCGAAAAGCGGCCACCACGTCCTCAAATGCGGACATACAAGATAAACTTCAACCTTCAACAGAGGAAATGGGAAGGAATAACAATCGAAGATAAAGCTGGGTGGAAAGACGCATATCCAGCTGTTGATATAGAACAAGAATTGAGGATCGCCAGGGAATGGCTCCTGGCGAATCCTACAAGGGCAAAATCAAACTATAGGCAATTTTTAAATAATTGGTTTAAACGTGAACAGGACAAAGGGGGACGACCAAAATATAAAACACATCCCAGCGGCCAACCAATGACAAAGAAAGAGGAGAGGAAAGAGGCTATAGAGAAATGGGCCGAACCAAAAAAAGATAAAAAATGAACGAAACAAATAAGAAAGATTTTGCAGATAAGATGGTTGAGATGTCCAAGGCCCTCAGCCGCATAATTGACGATGAGGACATTGATGCTTATTTTAATCAGCTGCAGGATCTCCCGCTCGAGATTGTCGTAAAAGGAATTGACTACGCTATTCGGGATCGGGATCCCGAGGATCCTTTCCTGACCCCACTCATATCGGTGCCTGAAATACGGGGAGCGGTAGCACGAATGATACGAGAATCCGACGCAGAAGCCGATGTGGCGGGGTGTGAGGCATGTAACACGACGGGATGGGTGCTTGTCGAAGGAGATAAGGGCCAGCCCATAGCCCGGCCATGTGAATGCCTTTATGAGATAGCAAAGAAACTCACGCTGAACACAGAAGGACCGACGGCCAAGGATGTTAAATCCAGAAAGGAAGCAGAAAAGACCGTGAATGCCTACGAACGGCATAAAGCAGACGAGGAGAAAAACGGGAAAACAAAGGCAGGAGGCGAATAGGTGAGCGTACAAAAAGGGTGGGATAAAAAAAGGGAGACATTTTTTGCCTCAAATCCAAAATGCAAAGAGTGCGGACGAGATCTTGATCACTATTCCAGGACCATGATCTGCAGGGAATGCCAGAGAATAAACTATAAGAACAGGGCCCGTGAGCGGGAGCCTGCAGAGAGCAGGGCATATCGCAAAAAACACAGGGACAAGATCCAGGCATATCAAAAAAAATACTACCAGAAAAATCGGGAGGCAATAAGCGAGCGGAAAAAAATAAAATATCGAGAAAAAAGGAGGACTAAAATGCAAAGCTGGAAGATTAAGAGGATGTCAGTCAAGACCCTTGAGAGATGGCTGGATTCAGTTGGTAACCTTTTGCTTCATTATTTGGGAGCAGAGGGGATATATATGCCTTACTGTCCTCTTTGCTGGGCAGAATGTGACGACTGTTTATGGCTTATAATCGAACGGAGAAGTTGTGCAGTTTTTAGGGATGAGCTTTATCCAGAGAGAGACCCCCCAGGAGTATCAACACTAAGACGATATCCACAAATTAAAAAATATATAAAGTGGAAGAAGGCAAGAATCAAACAGCTGGAACGCTGGCGATGCGTCATAGTTGGTGAGCTGGCGGGGAGACATGTCAAATGAAACATAAACTGAAAGAGGAGCTCGCAGCCTATGCCGAGGAGGTGGCCGAGATCCTGAGCGACCCAAAACAGAATAGAGCAAACACGGCGAAAGAGATATTTTATACCGAGAGTGTGGAGCCGCTGTCCGAGGATACGGCTGGGATCATGTATAGGAAAGAGCCTTCGAAGCTGAAGGCTGCCGTGTTTGTCTGGTACGCGAATGGCCAGTGGTGGCGGATCGTTGTGACCGATGGCCATATAACCGGGATGCTTTTATTCCCGGCAATAAAGGCGCGAGTGGAGCGCATGAATTACGAGCTGACACATGGCCAAGAAACATAAAGAGAATAAACGATGCCGGCCCAGAACAGAAGAAGTGAAGGCTAAAATTTCAGAAACAGAGAAAGCAACACAGGAAAAGAAAAGGGCGGCATTTTTTGCGACAGATCCAAAATGCAAGGAATGCGGGGGCCCGTTTGACCGGCTTTCTATCTTGATGATTTGCAGGGAGTGCTTAATAAAGAAATACGACGAAAGATACCTGGGCAGAAAGCGGATTTATGCGAGGACATATCGGCAAAAAAACAGAAAAAAAAGACGGATTTATGCGAATAAATATTACGCAGAGAATAAGACAAAAATAAAATTGCGTAGCTATCATCGACAAGAGGAGGCGCTACACCGTGGCCAAAAAATATAAACCTTTCGCGACCACCAGCCAATTAATTAATTGGATGGAAAAAAATTGTAATACCTGCAGGAAAAGATTTGTTAATATCCGGGCAGAATTTCGCTGTGATTGGGAAAGGAAGCTGTGCGGCGCATCGATATACAACGATCCAATCGCCGAAGAGACGGCCAAGGCGATCGGCTTCCTAGACAGCAAGGGATGTGATTTGTGGCAATGCCCAGGATGGGCGAGGAGGTAAAGATGAGTAAATTCATAATGTGGTGGAGTTTAAAAGGAAAAGAAAAAACCCAAAAAATAGTAGGGAAAATATGCATAGTCATCCTATTTGCGATTATCATGAGTTTTATCGTTGCCCTTATTCATGAGGGCGGATGGTCAATAAAGCAGGTTCTGTGCTACGCGTTGGCCGTAGCTTTATTTGGCCTTATCGTCCTTGGTGCAGTATTCTGGGGTGATAAATAATAGGGAGGTAAGAATGAGAAAAGAAACAAGGGAATTATACAAAAAGGCATGTAAAGAGTGGGACACCCTTCAGTATGTGATGGCAATCGAGGAGTGCAGTGAGCTTACCCAGGCCGTCTGTAAATTCTGGAGAGATCCTTCTGGAGAGAACATTGTGAACCTGGTTGAAGAGCTTGCCGACGTTCAGATCATGGCCGAGCAACTGGAGGCCATCCTTGATTGCAGTGAAGCTGCCATGAGAGTCAGGCGCAGGAAACTCAGTCGCTTGAGGAGGCTCTTAAAAAAATGAAAGCACTAAGCGTGAAGCAGCCCTGGGCCAGCATGATCGCGAGCGGGCAAAAAACAATCGAGCTCCGATCCTGGCAAACAAGATATCGGGGGCGCCTGATGATTTGCGCCAGCAAGAATCCGGATACGCCGCCGCCTGTGGGATGTGCCCTGGCCATCGTGACTTTAGCTTATTGTAAAAGAGCTACTCAAGCAGATGAGGGAGCGGCCTGTTGTAAGGTGCGAGTGGGCCGAGATTATGCCTGGATATTTGAGAACATCCGGAGGATAAATCCCTGGCCAGTCAAGGGAGCCCAGGGCCTATTTAACGTACTGTATGAGGAGGATCTATGCCAGCCCTAAAAACCATCTATCTTAATTGGGAGGAGTGGCAGAAATACTGCGCAGAGCATAACATAGATCCTCGTAAAACCTGCGAGGACGGCCACGATTTAGGCGGCGGGAACAGCATCACATTTGAATGCCATGACGACCCGCCGGAGGAGCCCAAAATAGTAAAAGGGAGCCTGAAATTCTGGAACCTCGTGGCCTTGATTTTAGGGAAAGAGGAAGAATGAAAGAGAATAAATTTAGGGTGTACTGTGAATTTGAGCTTAATGGCGTGTTGCATAAAAGCATGGAAAGCCCCGCCTCTTGGTTTTTGCTAACTCAAACAGGTAAATTATGGACTCATGGCCCAGGAGAAGCAACGCGGCCACTTGAAAAAGAATATAAAAAAGCTATTCCTCTCTTTTACACGGGTTTCAAAGATAAGAATGGGGAGGAGATTTATCAAGGAGATATATTAAGTGGGGATTTTCCAGACGTTGTATTTTGGGATGATGAGAGAGGACAATGGGGATTACGCAATTCTGAAAATCCAGATGACACTCTTTGGGAAATCGTAAGATGTAATAATCCGGAGATAATTGGCAATGAGCATGAGAATCCAGAGCTTTTAAACCGTGTCGCATAACAATGTCAACCAGGAGGACTTATGAATAAACTGAAAGAAAAGGAACTTTTAAATGCAATAGAAGAAATTTTTGTCGGTCACAATATCTGGCTAATTGAGGGCAAGACTAAACAACAGGTGATAGACATCTTTTCTGCAGGGCCCCAGAAACTAAGAGAAAAATGTTATCAACGAATCGTGGAGTTGATAAAAATATTTTTTGCAGAAGAGATCTCCAGCGGGCCAATCAAAGAAGACATTTCGCGACCGGTGCTGATAGAATGGCTGCAGGGAATAAACCAGGCTGCCACTTCCGTGCATGATGATTATGTCATGAAGGCCACAGCGCAGCTGATCGATGAGCTCCGAAGGTATGGAAAAATCCAGGAATATTTCGATGGCATCAAAGCAGAAATTTCTGCGCTCGGCGGTGTAGTCCAATTAGCAAGCCTATGGAATAAAGATATCCCGGATAAAAGCTGGCTGCCGACCGCTGAGAATATCAATGCGCTGCCAGAACCGGTCCGTAATTACATTGCAGACATGCAAACAAACGCAGATCCACCCTCCATGGTCGCAGACAATATCATCATGAAGGACACCATAAAGACGCTCGAAAAAATGCTCGAGGAAAAACCAGAACCATTGGACTTAGAACAGAAAGCCAGGGAATTATTCAGCTGGTCCGCAGATCCTCGTACAATTAAAGAGTGCGAAGACTTCATCCGGGAGGTTATAAAAAAATGAGCCCAAATAAATCAAAAGGAAACATGTATCCCTGGGTGACTCACACCTGGAATCCGATCCGGGGAAAGTGTCCTCATGCCTGCAGCTACTGTTTCATGAAGGACCGGGACGTAGGACCCCTCCGGCTGGACGAAAAGGCGCTGAGGGATGTCCTGGGATACGACCGGACGATATTTGTGGGGAGCAGCACGGATATGTGGGCGGCAAACGTCCCGGGCGATTGGATCCGCCGGGTACTCGATGTGGTAGACGCACATTCCGAATGGTCACAGAATTCATATATTTTTCAAAGCAAAAATCCGGCTCGTTTTTTAAACTTTGTGACGAAAATCCGACCATGCACAATCCTGGGAACGACACTGGAATCAAATCGTGAATATGGCCAGAGCATCGATGCACCCGCAGCATGGCAACGGGTAAGTGGGATTGCAATGCCGAAGCTCGACCAATTCAGGAAGATGGTGAGCATAGAGCCGATTGTAGCGTTCGATTTAGGCACAGTTTTAGATTGGATACGGCTAATTAAGCCGGAATTTGTGAGCATCGGGGCTGACAGCAAAGGGCATAACCTGCAGGAGCCGACGGCCTATGAGCTGAAAGAGCTTATCTCTGAACTCAGCCCCCTAACAGAAATCAAATTAAAAAAGAATCTCGACCGGCTGCTGGAGGGAAAGTGAGCAAAACGAAAAAAAAGGTGAAGAAAATAACACATCAGGACTTAATTGAATCAGCAGCGCGCTGGCTACGTTCTTTTAATGCCGTGGTCATAACTGAAATGTCTGGATCTGGGGGTTGGAATAGTGGTGAAATTCCCGATGCTATTGGATGGGATGACGGAAGCATCACTACGTTAGTCGAATGTAAGGCTTCGCGCTCAGATTTTCTGACTGACAGAAAAAAGCCACATAGGAGTGGCATCGGAATGGGGACACGCAGGTATTACTTTACTCCCGAAGGCGTTGCCCACGGCTGGGAAGTGCCTCCTGGTTGGGGGTTACTGGAATACAAGAATAAAGTCTGGCATCCAAAAATAGTAAAACACCCACTGCAACAACAGTTTAAGAACTGGCCTCACGAAGCGAGCATTTTGTGTTCTGCCCTTCGCAGGATAGGCGGACTCAGGAAAGAAGGAGTGAGCGTTAAGGTCTATCAATGGCCGACAAAGAATACCGCTACTCTTGGAGTTAAAAAGGGCTTAGCATTAAAAATAAATCAAGAGGAGGAAAAATGAAAAAACCAAAAATCGAATCACAGCCAATTAAAAACCTGCCTATCGTAAAACATTTCGCAGAGTATTTTACGCGCAAGGCCGCGAGAATCCTGGGCTTAAAGAGGAAGGATTATAAAACAGTCAGCGTCGATTATTCATCGAGGGGCTCGGTTTATGTTTACTTCCACAGCGAAAATAAAGTTGTCGGCAGCAAGGCTTTTTGGGGCAGTGGGGAGGAAATGTGATGGAGCTCTCATTCATAATCGACGGACGGCCGATGAGCAAGAAGCGGAACTGGACTATAGGCCGGACCCGCAGTGGCATGATGCCCAGGATAGTGCTGAAAAAGAGATACAAGGAATGGGAGAAGGGGGTCGTGGATCAGCTTTGGGTGCAGCGGATGCAATACCAAGCGAGCATGACCGGGCCCTGGGAGCCGATTGACTATCCCGTGCAGGCGACATTCATATTTTACATTCGCAGAAAAGGGAAGTATGATTTGAGCAACCTGTATCAAGGAATTGAGGACGCACTCGTGAAAGCACAGATCCTGGAAGATGACTCGCTCATAGAAAGCCACGACGGATCCCGCAAGCACATCGGCGATGAAGCGGACCAGATCCTGGTCTGCATAAAGCCATTCAAGGAGTGAGGATTGGATGAAAAAAGGCTCACGCACATCGACCTCTTCTCAGGCATTGGAGGATTCACCATTGCAGCAGAATGGGCAGGATTCAGGACGGTTGCCTTCTGTGAAAAAGATGCGTTCTGTCAGAAAATCCTCCAAAAAAGATTCGGAGGGATTATTGCCAACTCCAACAGCATCGAATCGCAAGAGAAGTCAGGAGACGATGAAGAAGTGTGCAAAATTCAGAAAACGAAATGCAAATCAAGATACAGTTCCCCTATATCTCGAGGAGGCGATAAATCCCAAGGAATACCGATCATTCCAGAAATCCGAGACTTCGATGGAACAAAATACCGAGGAGCAACTCTTCTTACTGGGGGTTTCCCCTGCCAGCCTTTCTCCGTTGCCGGGAAGCAAAAGGGCAAGGAGGATGACCGTTATTTATGGCCACAAATGCGCAGAATTATTAGTGAAGCAAAACCCCGTTGGATACTTGCAGAGAATGTGCCTGGAATCTTCCACATGGCACTCGACACAGTGCTCTCTGATTTGGAAAACAAAGGTTACGCCACAGGGACGTTTATTATTCCAGCTTGTGGCCTCAACGCCCCGCACAGAAGGAATCGAGTCTGGATTATTGGCTACTCCACGATGCGGAGATGTAAGCGGGGGGGACAGAAGCAAGTGGGTGAAAGAAGGAAGATGGCAGATGGGGCTAAGGGAGCAAATAGCCATGCTCCCGACTCCGACGCAGGGAGGATTAGACGACACGAATCCGAGGGCATTAAAGAAAGGTCAACTACATGCAGTAGTTATGAACAAGCTCCTTCCAACGCCAAGAGCAGGATGCCCGGGAAGCAGACCGAACAAGAAAGGAGGGAAGATTTTAGCAGAGGAGATTGGGAAAAAGCCTGGCATGAAGTTGCAACCCGCTTTTGTCGAGTGGATGATGGGGTTTCCGATAGGATTCACAGACTTAAAGCACTCGGAAACGCAATCGTCCCACAAGTAGCTTATGAGATTATGAAGAATATAGCATGGATAGAAAAGGAACTTTTTGAATAAAAGGGAGGTGAGCAAAAATGCATGAAGATAACAAAATAAGGAACCCACAGGAGGTCTATGATTTACCATCGAGGCGGGCGGAGATAGTGCTGCGCTTTGACTATCCAGAGAAAGATGTGACACCCGAAGCCATGGCGCTGATAGTCGCTATCATCAAACGAAACATGATACCGAAATTCGGCCAAAATACGGAGGTGGAGGGAAAGTGGCTATAGAAAAGCTGCGACCCTGGCTCCTGCCGCTCACATTTTTGCTGGGCTTTATGTGTGGATGGGGCATGGTCCTGATCGACCGGCAAATGCTGATCCAGGAGCAGGAGGGGCTGAGGAAGGAGCTGCTGCAGACGAGGACCCAAATGAAGATCCGGAAGTTGGCAGACGACTTCGAAACTGATTGGCAAGAAATGGTGATATGGAATGATAATGCTATAGAGCCGGAGGTGGGAAAATGATAATTCCAGTGAACATTATGACAACGTCAATCATTCTTATAATAGTAGGGGGCTATGGGGTGCTGGTCACTGAGTGGGCTGGAGGTAAGCTGTGGGATAAAATACACAATATTTCCACATTCTTGGTTCTTCTCGGTATTATTTCTTTTGTAGTTGGGGCTATCTGGGCGCTATGGAGGTGAATAAATGAGAAAATATGCAGCATTGGTAGTCTTGGATTTGGATGTAACAATAGCATATGGAGAGAAAAGGACTCTTTCAGAAATCGAGAATATCATAGAAAACAGAGTGCGAGCAGCACTTGAGACCAAGGCGAAGGGAATAGAAGTAGAGATGATAAGAACGAAATTATTGGGCTTGGCGAAAAATGGGTAGGTGGATAAGTAGAGAACGGATGGTCGAGCGTCGGCAGCGTGTGGCGGTGCTCAAAGCACAGGGACTCCCGCACTCAACGATTGGCCTGCGACTGGGCATCACCACCGGCACATCGGAGCGTGACTTTAAGCAATATAAAAAGGAGATGAAACATGAGCCAGGCAGTAAAATTCCGACCAACCCCAAAGAAAGAATTGCGAGATTTATTACATAAAATACAAGAGGGAATAGACATTTACCTTAAACTTCCAAAGAGAAAACAGCGGAAAAAGAAAAATCGGGACGCATATTCAGATTTAGTGCTTCTCAGAAATTTGATTAAAAAAGGCTATTGTCGCCAACTGAAAATTGATAGTACACAAAAATGGAAGTCTACGATATCGACCAGGAATAAACTGTTAAGCAAGAGTCTGGGATAAGCGTGATTACAAGGCCTACAAAAAGGAGGATAATCTATGAAGAAAAAAATCAAAGACATCAAGGTCGTGAGGCCCGGGGACAAGCTGATCATCTTGGTAGAGGGAGGCGGTGAAGACATGGAAAAAATATCTGATATCGCCAAAGAGTTTATGAGCCTGAAAGCTGACCGGGGTGTGCTGGTGATATCGGACAAGCTCCAGCCGTACATAGTGAGGAAGGGAGCGAAGGTCAGCCTGACCACGATTTTTGAAACAATGCTAACAAAAGAAAACGGAGGTAAATAACATGTTTTTTCCAAAATTATTTGTATGGTTTAAAGACCATGGTAAATTGATCCTCACGATAATCTCGATCGTGATCGCCATCTTCGGTGGCATCCAAAAGGTCAGAGCCGACCACTGGGA
>SDBT01005598.1_pt1 | contig 21037 bp, 18 predicted proteins | sample 2277101 | NCBI WGS metagenome assembly SDBT01 (sample SAMN10404973, study PRJNA504765) | marine sediment metagenome | isolation source: marine sediment core GS10_PC15, 103 cmbsf | place: Arctic Ocean: Southern Knipovich Ridge | collected 2010
ACCTTTTCTTCTCGTGGAGTGAGTGTCTTAAGAATTTCGCGCACACGCTCTTTAAGATCATTACTTGCAACAGTTTCATCTGGCGAAATATCGTTTTCGCTTTCAATGAAATCTTTGATGTATGCATCATCTGAATCACCCACAGGAGTTTCTAGAGAAATAGGTTCTTTAGAAATTTTAATGATGTTTTTAATCTTTTTTTCATCAAGCTGAAGCTGTTTTGCTAGTTCTGTGTGGGTTGGTTCCCTGCCATGCTCTTGCAAGTATGAATGTTTGATTTTATTAATTTTGTTGAGCGTTTCTACCATATGCACTGGCACACGAATAGTTCTTGATTGATCAGCAATGGCGCGTGTGATTGCTTGGCGAATCCACCAAGTAGCATAGGTTGAGAATTTGTATCCACGTTCAAATTCAAATTTTTCAACCGCTTTCATCAAGCCGATATTACCCTCTTGAATAAGATCGAGGAAGTGGAGTCCACGGTTTACATATTTTTTAGCAAAGTTAACCACAAGTCGTAAGTTAGCTTTTGCAAGATCATCTTTAGCCCGCTTATCAAGAATTTGGCCAATCACAAACTGGCGATAATATTTATTGATCTCTTTTTCAGGAGTTCCCAATTCAGCACCATTTTTCTTCACTGCTTTTTTGGTGATTCTCAATGCAGTGAGGGCTTGAGCAAGATCCTTTTTTTCTTCAGCAGTAGGTTTTTTGAGTGCTTTGAGTGTCTCTACAGTTTTTTCTTGAGCAATTGCTAGTGTCTTTTTTTCATGAACTTTTGATACAGCCTTTTCAATTTTTTTACCAAACTTTTTAATCAATTTATTTGAGAGTTTGATTGATTTAATGGTGAGCGCAATATCATCTTTGTTTTTTTGCACTTCGGCAAGCATGGCCCTTTTTTGTGCAGACGATTCAAGCTTGCCACGATAGTTTTGATAAATAGTATGTTCATGAGCAAGAAGGTCATTGATCTTAGATATTTTTTTTAAGACCACTTTCTTTTCAGATTCGATTTGCGGTAAATTCTCTTCATCAAAATCAGAAAATTGAATAATATCTTTGAGCGCAACCGTATCATTTTCTAGTCGTACACCGATATCAGTAAAATCTCGATATAAAAAAGAGAAATGAGCGATAGAATCGATAGCGTCTGTTTTTCCTTTAGCGATTTTATCAGCAATCACCTTTTCAGTTTGTCTGTTGAGCAATGGTATCTTACCAATATCACGTAAATAACATTTCACACCATCGGTTAATTGAGCAGATTCATCAAGCATTCGTGGAATTGCTGCAGGATCTTGAGCTTCTAGCTGAGCGGCTTCTTCCCGCACCAGAGCCAATTTTTCTTTAATTTTTCCAGAACCAGTATCATCTTTTTGAATTTCTAATGAGGCATCAGGTGTTTGAAGTTCGTCAGCCATCACTAAATCAATATGGGATTTTTCAAATTTACGCAGGAGTTGTGTGGTCTCTTTGTTGTCCATTCCCTGATTTTCAGTGAAATCCATTACTTCTTCGTATGCTAAGGCACCAGTTTTTTTACCTTTTTTCATTAAAAGTTCAATCATTTCTTCTTTTGAAAGAACAGGTGCTTTAGTCGCTTTTTTTCGCAATTTACGAGCTGGTAGTTTTTTCGTTGAGAGCGTGGTCGATTTTTGCATCGTTGGTTTGGTCCTTGTTTGTGAGGTAGTGGCTTTTGCAGATTTTGCTGGTTTTGCTCTAGATGGGGCTTTAACTGTTTTTTTCTTAGGTGCGCTTGGCAGCCCCTTTTTAGGTTTTTTACCCACAAATGCTTTTTTAACGCGAGAAAGAAGGCGAGCAGTCAATCCTTTTTCCGCGGTTTTTTTAGGTGCGGTTTTTTTTACCAGTTTTTTACTGGTTGTGTTGCGTGAAGTAGTTTTTTTAATAACAGTTCGTTTTTTAGGAGCAGCTTTTTTAGCTGTAGTCTTGCGCTTAATCGTTTTTTTAGGCGCGGTTTTTTTCACAGTACGTTTTTTGGCAACTGCTTTGCGCGTAGTTTTCTTGGTAGTATTTTTTTTACGTGAAGTTACACGTTTAGCCGTTTTTTTTGTAGTCGTTCGCTTTTTGGCTGCTGGTTTACGCGTTGTTTTTTTACTTTTTTTCATGATTGCTCGCCTTTTTTCAACATTTTTTTCTTTAAATCCTGAAACTCATGTATCAGTTGTTGTACCTGATCTGTGTGTCCCGCTTGTTGAGCGGTGGTTATCTTTTGTTTAACATTGCTCACAACAGTTTTCCAATGCTTTTTATGAAATTCCTGCAACAACAACTCAAAGGTTCCTTGGCTTTCTTTTTCATTTGATTGCAATAAAAGTCGATTTGTAAGCAGTTTTTTTGGTCCATCAAGAGTCTCAAAAAAGGTTGCAAAATCTAATTCGTTATCGTTATTGCGTTTAATCGTCAACTCATCCACAACTTCTTTGAGTGATGGCGCAAAATAATCAATTAAAAAATGTGCTTCAGCTTTATCAAGAAGCGCAAAATCCATCATAATTGCGGCAAATAATTTTCGTTCGAGCTTTGATGTAGTAGCTAACAATTCATCAGTGGGCTCAAGTTCAGCAGATGGTTGCACCTTTTTATGCGAAACCTGCTGAGCTAAAGATTCTCTTGCAACATTCATTGTTTGTGCTGCTTGAGAAAGAAGAATGTCTTGCTTTATGGGATCATCGATGTTGTTGATAATCGAAATGAGTTTGTCAGTAACCTTAAGTTTTTCGTTAAGTGTTTTTGTCCCAAAATCTTTGCTCACCATACTAATCATAAACTGAAATATGTCTTTCGCGCTTTCAATTAAAGCATGAATATTGCCCCCTGATCCGCAATATGATGCCGGATCTTCACCTGCTGGCAAACAAACCACCTTTAACTCTAAATTAACATTCCAGGCCAGTTCGGTCAAGCGCAAAATGGCCTTTTGGCCGGCATTATCGCCATCATAGAGCACGTAAACTTGATTCACATATCTACTCATTATTTTTAGATGATCTTCAGTGCAGGCAGTCCCTAGAGTGGCCACACAGTGTAATATTCCTTGCTGGGCCATGGCGATACAATCGGTATATCCTTCTACCAGCACTGCATAGCCTTTTTCTTGGATAGATTTTTTTGCTTGGTTGAGGCCAAAAAGGAGTGATCCTTTGGCAAAGTAGCTGTTTTCTCGAGAGTTATAATATTTTGCCCGTTCATCATGCGATTTATACACGCGGCCTCCAAAACCACAATTACGGCCTAAATGATCTTTGATAGGAAATATAATCCGCTCTTCAAAAGGGGAGTAAAGCATGCTTTTTCCTTCTGAAAGGATATGAGCATCTAGTAAATCTGATGCCAAAAAACCATGCTTGCTTGCGGTGGCAATAAGATTTTTGATTGCTCGAGGTCCACCCGGAAAATAGCCGATATCAAATCGCCTTGCGCTTGCATCACCAAAACCTCGATCATCTAAATATTTTTTTGGAGCGGTTGATGATTGTAAATTGTGCGCACACCAGTCTGCTACAGTTTTGCAAAGCTCAAAATACCGCTTTTTCTGATCGCCGGTTGGGCGTGGTTTATTGGATGTTGGCTTTTCGATGCTTTCAGGGATATCTAAATTATATCGCTCTGCCAAATGCTGAGCAGCCTCAAATTGAGAGCAGTTTTCTATTTTTGCGATGAATGAGATCACATCCCCGCCTTCATGGCAGCCAAAGCAGTAATAGATCTGTCGATGAGGGCTCACCGTGAATGATGCAGTTTTTTCATGATGAAACGGACAGGTACCTTTCAGGTAGATACCCGCTTTTTTGACCGTCACATATTCGCTAACCACATCAGCAATAGAAATGTTTGATTTAATAAATGAAAATAGGCTCATGTATTTTAGTATACGTTACTTTTTCTAGAGCTCAAAATAAAACCGATAAATGATACTCCGGCAATGGCCAGAGCAATCCATTGATTGATTGAGAGCCATTGGCCAAGAGAGGCTGTGTAGACTCGATCTGCACGATAAAAATCAATGAACAGGCGGCCTAAGCTAGAAAGTATTAAATAAAGACTGATCAGTTGGCCAGGGCCGGTAAATCTTTTTTGTGCGTATAGTTTCATAAAAAGAAAAATCCCAAACAAGGTTAGTGCTGCATAAAGCTGGGCCGGGTGCAATGGCATGCAGAGCGGGGCTAAGCTTTTGGTATGTGTGTAGGTGATTGCCCAGGGGAGAGTGGTATGGATTCCGTAGCAACAGCCAGCTAAAAAGCAACCGATGCGCGAAATGCTTTGCAACAGGGGTGCATAAACTGAGACCAGATCAAAAAATGGGAGCACGGCGATATTCTGCCATTTTAAATAAAGGGGCACAAAAGCCAAAATCGAGATCACGGCACCTAAAATTGAGAGGCCACCTTGCCAGAGCGCAAAGAAATCTAAAAAGTTTTTAATTTGATGGCTTTCGCTCAAATAGAAGAGCAGCCGGCCTCCAAGCAATGCAGCTCCGATGGCAACCATAAGCACATTGCTTAATTGATCGGCCGAAAGCAGCTTTTTGCGCCGAGGATCCTTGGTCATGAGCCATAGAAATAGTACCAACCCTAGGGCAATCATTGCACCGTAAGAGTTGATCGAAAAGGGGCCGTAGATATGAAGAATTTGTGGATACATAGTTTTACACCTCGAAATGTTAGTTTTTTGCTATTGTAACCTACTTTTCATTGCTTTTCCAGGGTTCAATTTATTACAATAAGAATATATAAGATTAAGGAGAGTATATGAAGAAATTATTATTTTTAGTTATGCTGGTTGGCTGTAGCATCAATATTTTTTCAGATGAAGGATGTTGCATTCCAAAAAGCCATAAAGAATCAGGAAGATGGGCTTGTCGAAGTATTTATGGTGCAAAAGGAATGATTGGAAAATTTGACTGCACTGATAAAGAAAAGTGGCATCATCACCCTTGCAGTCATTATTATTGGAAGTGTGAGATATAAACAATAGTTTTTACCTTGAAGGGGAAACATGAAACGTTGGTTTGTGAAATCGTTATTCAGTTTACAGTTTTTATCATTCGTTCTTATTGCTCAGTCAAAACCTGTATGCTCTAGTCAGTTCAATTGTTCTTCATCAACTGGATCAAATTATGCTGAGTGCATAAAAAATTGCGGATTAAACAGTACGTACACTCCAATGTGTAATCAAGCATGTGCTAAGGTATTTGCTCAGCAAGGAAAAAATCCAAATTATCAACAGGTAGCTTCCCTTCCGTTGGGCAGTTGTAAACCATTTCACTTTGTTTTTCAAGGTGGCAATTGGGCAAAGTGTATTAAAAATTGTAAAAATGCTGGTTGTTCCCGAGGTAGGGGTTCATCATCACGATGCGGTGCATGGTGCAGAGCTTTCGATTTTGATTAATTCTTTTGTTGAATCTTAAATATTAATAAAGAAATTGCTGCTGGCGTCATCCCAGGAATGCGTGAAGCAGTTTCGATGTTAGCCGGTTGATACTTAGCCAGTTTTTGGCGCAGTTCCATTGAAAGGCCTTCCATGGTAGCAAATGAGATATTTTTGGGGATCGCAAGTTTTTGATAAGCCTGCGCTTTTTTAATCTCTTTTTCTTCTCGTTTTAAATATGGTTCATACACGAGCTGCGCATAAATGGTAATCATTGCACGGTCGGATAACTGGAATGCTTCACCCAATTCATTAGCTATCGATTGTTTGTTAGGGGTTGTGCCGCCGATAACCTCAAGTAATGCTGCAGGTTTATTTTTATATGTGGTTTTTAATTGCTCAAGGGCTGCGGTGATTTGATCTCGCTCTTTGCAAAAAGCATCATAGGTAGTTTTATCTACAATACCAAGTTCGTATCCCTTATCACTCAGGCGTAGGCATGCATTATCTTGGCGGAGCATCAAGCGTCGCTCTGCACGCGAAGTGAACATGCGGTATGGTTCATCCACACTCATGGTCACTAGATCATCAATCATCACACCGATGTATGATTCATTACGGCTTAGTATGAAGTCTTTTTTCTTTGCCGCATTCACGCCGGCAATAAATCCTTGGCCAGCTGCCTCTTCATATCCGGTGGTTCCATTAATTTGTCCTGCTAAATATAAGCCGGGAATTTTTTTAACTTCTAGCGTGTGGTGCAATTGATGTGGGAGCACAAAATCATATTCCACTGCATAGCCCGGTTGCACAATCTCAGCATTCTCAAATCCTTTGATTGAGCGAATATATTTTTCTTGCACATCCGCAGGCATTGCCGTTGAGATTCCATTGGGATAAATCCAATCAGATTCCAAGCTTTCGGGTTCCACAAAAATCTGATGGGCATCTTTATCAGGGAAACGTGAGATTTTATCCTCGATAGACGGGCAATAGCGAGGCGCTGTGCCTTCAATTTGTTTTGTGAATATTGGCGATCGATTAAAGTTGTCTTTTAAAATCTGATGCGTCTGTGCGTTTGTATGAGTTATATGGCAGTCGAGTGTGTTGACTACTTTATGGGGCTTAAACTCAAAAAGGTAATCCAGCTGATGGGATTGCTGGGTTTCCATTTTAGAAAAATCAAGTGTGCCAGCTTTTAGTCGTGGGGGAGTACCGGTTTTTAGGCGTCCCATTTTTATATTTTGTTTTTTTAAAAACTGTACTAGTCCGGTGGTAGCTTGTTCACCAACTCTGCCACCATCTGTTTTTTGATGGCCAACATGCATGAGACCGCGCATAAAGGTTCCGGTGGTCAGCACTACTGAGGGAGCATAGTAGTTGATTGTAGAATCTTGGTTTTTTTCAATCGCTTTAATCCCAACAACCTTACCATTCTCAAGAAGAATATCCTCAACCTTTACTTCAACTATTGTGAGGTTTTCCTGCTGTAGCAACGTTTCTTTTGCAAGTCGATTATATTTATGTTTATCAATTTGTAGGCGCAATCCATGGACCGCTGGTCCTTTGCGAGTGTTGAGCATTCGTGCTTGCAGATAAGTTTGCGTTGCCAGTTTTGGCATGAGGCCACCGAGTGCTCCAAGTTCAAATACAATATGCCCTTTACCCACACCACCAATTGCTGGATTGCATGGCATGAGGCCAATTTTCTCAATACTCATTGTGGCAAGCAAAGTTTTGGCACCCATTTTGGCAGCAGCATGAGCAGCCTCTATTCCGGCATGCCCACCACCAACGATAATAAGGTCGAACTGGTTTTTTGTTGTATTCATAGTTTTTAGTATAGCATAACTGACTTTTTGAACCAAAAAAGCAACAGGGTGTCAAGAAATTGGCACCCTGTCTGAGGTCAGATTACACTCCATTTCCCCTGTTCGGGAACGGATTTTTTATCTAATTTTTAAACGTCTTTTAATCTGCAGTGCAAGTTTGGCCTTCGCCATTAATCCTAATTCAGGAGCATCTGGGATCAAGTCTTTGCGAACGCGTGTATCATTGAGCAAGCTTGTTTGAAACTCTACAAATGCATACCCAATTTTAAATACCTTTTGATTCTTCTTTTGAGATAAGGTGATACACAGTTTTTTAAAGTTATCATGGAGAGCTTCTAAGAAATCATAGAAGATTTCAAACGTTAGTTTTTCAAGCTCTTTGTTATTTCCAAACTCTCTTTGATATTTTTCAAGGCTTTCATTGAACTCTTGCTCAAGAAAATCCTTATCAGCTAGTTTTTTGGCTAAGATAAGGTTGAATCCAATAAATCGTTCAAGATGTGTTTTGAATGATTCTCTATTTTTCTTAACATCAAGGAATTCATTTTTGAGTTCTTCCATCACTTTTACAAGATGATCCATACGAAGATCGTCCCATGTTAAAACTTCAGGATAATGTTTTTGGATAAATGTAATGCTAAGTTTTTCGCCTCGTGTAATTTCTTGAGAAGCTTCGATTTGTTGGGCAGTCATTGCTGCACACAAACAGATCATAATAATTTTTTTCAATGATGTGTTTTTCATGCTTCCTCCGTGCTGTATAGGCACTTTTGTATTCTTGAGTTAATGACATTTTGTCAGGTAAGAATAAGTGTGCCGTATCCTGAGATAGTTGTCAAAAGGTCCTAAAAAAGCCTGTTTTCGGCCATTCTGTTAGGTTTGATCAAGTTGTGTCGTCCAATCTCAGATGGATAGATGATCAGTGAATAGCCTAACTTGAGGCAGTTTTTTCACTGATTGGGTTATTGAGTTCTTGTGAGCGTTTGCGTGTGAGCAGATACATGGCGCAACCAAAGAGCCAAATAGCGGTATAGACCACAAGTGATTCTATACCATACAACAGGAAGTTGCGAATACATGCAGCAACTAAGAGCGAACAACTAATCACGCCAAGCGTTGGCAAGATAAATCCTTTGGCTGATGAGCCTGTATGCAGATGATGGGCAAAGTAGGCGAGCGCACTGATGGTGAATGCAATCGCAGATCCAAATGCTCCTGTTTGCTGCAATGGCAACTGAGAGCCCCAACTGGTGAATAAATAGATGAAACACAAAAGACCTTCAACCAGGATGCAGACATAAGCCACATGGTTTTTATTCAATGAACTGAGAAGGTTTGGGAAAAATGTATGCTTATTTTGGGCAAGTGTATATAAATTCCAGCTGTTACTAAAAATAAGACCAAAGGATGAACCGAGTGCAGATGATGCAATTGCAAGGTGTAGAAATCCTTTGAGTGAGGCGATAAGTCTTGGATTGTGGAAAAGTTTTGCAAGTAAGGCAGGGAAAGCACCTAAGAAACTTGTTTGTTCCGTAAGGAGAGTGCCTAAGTTGCCATAAAAAATTAATTGATAGAGTGTGGCGATTCCGACTGCAATCAGATATGAATAGAGCACAGCCTTGGGAGCGTTTACTTTAGGATTTTTAATTGAGCGGCTAATGGAAGTCGCCACTTCAAACCCGATGAATGCATATAAAACAAGAGGAACCGTAGATGGAATACCTTCAAATATTAGGTTTGTGGGTCCTGTGAAGTTGCCGATGTTAAATAGAAAGATCCCACTCAAAACCGCAAATATTAAGGGAATAAATTTTAATACGATAAAAACTGATTGAATTGCAGTTCCTTGGCGCATGTTGAGCATGTTGAGCAAAATAAAGAAGATGATCACAAACGTATCCATGGCAATGAGCGAAGTATTAGCAAATACAGGAATAATACTTTGAATCAGCGCATTTGCGATATGGATACCAAGAGTTGCAGATCCAAGCTTTGCGGTGAAATAGCTCCAGGTGCTAATAAATCCAAAAAATGGAGAGAGATCATATTTTGCAAAGCTATAAAACCCACCTTCAGGATATTTTTCAACCAATTTAGACATACTTAGTGTGAGCGGTAAGAGGAGTATTCCAACTAAAATATAACTCAATGCCCCTAATGCTCCGCTAAATTGTGCGAGGAGCACCGTATTAATAAAAATACCTGATCCAAGGATCACATTGATATTAATAAAAATTGCCATTGGTAGTGATAATTTATGTTTTGTTGGCATTAAAGATCCTTTGAAATTTAGAAGAAGATCTTATCCTAAACAGTTTTTAGGCTTTTGTCACGCTTGTGCTTGCTGCATAAAGTGCAATCGATCCAGCGATTGCTGCATTCAGGCTTTCAGCGGCGCCACTCATAGGAAGTGTGAGGCATTGTGCCGATTGTTTTATCCATTGTTCTGGAATACCATGAGCTTCGCTACCAATGACGAGTAAACTGTTTGAAAGATCCAATTCATCAGGAGCTTTTCCATCTTTAACCACCAATGCAGTCAGGGTGAAATTCTCTTTGTTTTGGATCAGTGTATCCCATTTGATTTGGAAAATGTTTATCTGTGCAATAGTACCAGCACTAGATTGAACTACTTTTGGGCTCCAAGGATCGCAGCCTTCGATGGTTACCACTGTTTTTTTTCCAAATGCAGCTGCGCTTCGAATCAGTGTGCCCATGTTTCCAGGATCATTAATTTTTGCCAAAACTATACCAGAGGATAGTTGGCTAAGGCTTAATGGTTCAGGAATTTCAAACACCGCAAGCATCCCACTTGGAGTTTTAGCGGCACTAATTTTTCCCATGATTTCATCAGTTACATGCGTAATTTTGTTTTCATCAAACAGGCTCATTGAATGTGTGTCAAAAATACCAACAGCGGTATGATAATTGTCTTCAGTGGAATACACGCTAATTGGCTTCCAGCCAGCATCGGCAAATGTTTGCAATGTTCGCTTGCCTTCCGCGATAAACAGTCCTTGAGTCTTACGACCTTTAGCAGATTGTAGTTTAGTAACGGCTTTAACTTCAGGATTTTGTGATGAGGTGAGTTGTTTGATATTCATAGTTTTAGTTTTTATTAGATTTCGTCATTTAGGATTTTTTTTCTATATTCTGCCATTAAGTCTACCATATGGGCAATGTTGTGAATAGTAGCAAGTGTGTGTGCGGCTGCTTCTTTTGCTTTAAAAAGATGGTGGATATAAGCCCGGGTATAATTTTTGCAGAGCGTGCAATTACAGTCTAAATCGACTGGTTCGAAATCATGAGCATGTTTTCCGCTTTTTATTTTTAGATTCCCCTGCTTGGTAAAGAGCGTGCCATGCCGAGCTGCGCGGGTTGGGTAGGCACTATCGAATGTATCAACCCCCATGCCAATGCATCCAGCAATTGATTCTAAATCTCCAATACCCAAAAGGTGATTAGGTTTATCTTTAGGCAATAATGGGAACACATATGAAAGCAGATCAAACATTTCTGGTTTGGTTTTTCCCATGCTCCCACCCACCGCAAACCCATCAAACGGAAGAGTAGCGAGATAGTTGATGCTTTTTTTGCGTAGTTTTTTATCCACACCACCATGAACCACCGCATACATTGCTTGCCCGTTTTTGTTTTTAAGATGTTCATCCAGTGAGCGCTTTTCCCAGCGATGAGTGCGGTCTAAAGATTCCTCCAATGCTTTTTTATCAATGTGATAGGGCGGAAGTTCATCAAGTGGAATAATAATATCGGCCCCAATTTCTTTTTGAGCCTGCACGGATGATTCGGGAGTGAGTAAAATCTTTTTACCATCTCGGTAGGAACGGAAGGTGACGCCTTCTTCAGTAATTTTTAATACGGTTCCATCATGCTTTTTTTTACCATTACTTTTTAGTTCGCTGGTCACGCCGCCATAGGTGAGGCTGAAAACTTGAAAGCCACCTGAATCGGTGATGATTGGTTTGTTGCGGTTGGCAAACTTATGAATACCACCCGCTTTTTTAACCGTATCTGAACCCGGTTGGAGCATTAAATGATAGGTGTTGCAAAACATAAGTTGTAAATCGATACCTTCGATCATCTGTGCATCCACCGCTTTGAGCACTCCATTAGTGCCGACAGCCACAAAATTGGGCGTGTCGATAATGCCATGAGGAGTATGAATCCGGCCCACGCGAGCATCAGATTTTTTTGAGGTATGTAATAATTCGAATTTAAAGCTTTTTTCCATGCTTTTAGTATAGCAAAAAAAAGAAAAATGGCTTACTTAAAGCGTTTTTTCTTTTAAGGCTTGCTCAGGCAGTAAATGGGTGATACCGTGGAAATAAGCAGATGTTTAACTTTATCTTAAGGAGTCTCATGATTACATTCATGACTTGGGTGGGAGTAGGAGCGGCAGCAGTAGCATATTGGGTTTTAGGAGCCATTTGGTATTCTCCAATAGGTTTTGGTAAGCTTTGGATCAAGCTTTCCAAAGTGAAGCCAAATCCTGAATATATGATGGGCGTGATGATTAAGGGATTTATTTTATCTCTTATCGGTGCTGCAGGATTGATGTGCTTTCAATATCGTCTAGGGATTACTGATCCAGTGCAAGGGATACTTTTAGGTTTAACCGCATGGGTTGGTCTTGTTTTCCCAGTGAGAGCACAAGCGCTTGTGTATGAAGATTATTCATTAGATCTTTTTTGCCTAAATGCTGGCTACAATATCGTAGGCTTTATGCTTATGGGATTGATTCTGAGCTTTTACGTATAAATAAAAAAAAGATTAGAAAAAAGAGGAAGGCGTTTTATATGCCTTCCTCTTTTTTGTTGTGCATTTTTTTTGCAAAGGTCAAAAACGGCAGTGCTATGAACATGATTGAAAGTTTTATTGCAAAACTCATCAGCATAATGTCCCAGATAGATGCCACGATTCCATACAGCCCTAAGAAACTAAATAATATCGTGTCGATCAATTGCGCAGAGGCTGTCGATGCGAATGATCGTGCGGCAAACCAGCGATCGCCAACCATTTTTTTTAGTAACATAAAGATACCATAGTTTGTCCATTCAGCTGCATTGTATGCAAATAATGATGCAGCTACTAATCGAGGAAGATTGTGCAGAATTGCGCAGTAATGGGCTTGGCTAATATCTGCAGGGCTCGGAATGTAGGCGCAGTGGAGCATTGCCATGATCACAAATAATATCTGGCAAAAAAATGCAATCCAGATGGCCAAGCGAGTGGCCGACCGGCCATAAAACTCTTGTAGCGCATTCAAGCTGAGGCTTGCGCCAATCATGTAGGCATCTGATGCGGTTACGGTGAGACCAAAAAGCATGATCTGTTTTGCTACAAAAAGATTGGCAAGAACTCCAGCAATTGCACCAAAAGCGATTAAGCCTTCTTTTCCAAAACGAACGGCAATCAAAATAGCAATGCCGATGATGCCAGCTTGGGAAAAAAATAAGAGTTCGTTGATCATGATTGTTCAACAGCCATTGCGCGGAGCTGACCACGAGCTTTAACCGTTTGGGTTTTTACCAGTTCTTGGCATGTTGTGCTACAGGTATTATTTAAGTTGGTAATACATGAATCGCAGCAGATAAAATGGCGATTGCAGGTTACATTGATGCAATTGGTGTATTCATCATTTGCATCATCACAAACAGCACAGTTACCTAAAATATCATCATTGGCTTTCACTGCAATGCGCCCATCAAACACATAATTTTTTCCGCGGAAGTGGCCATCTGGGTATTGTTCGATGTAGCGATGAATGCCGCCATCAATTTGATACACTTGTTTTGCAACATCTTTTATTTTCAAAACAGAAGTTGCGCGTTCGCAGCGAATCCCGCCAGTGCAAAACATTAATACTTCTTTATTTTTAAATTCATCAAGATGCTGATCTATCCATTCAGGAAAATCTCTAAAATTTTTAATATCAGAGATCATTGCATTGCGGAAGGTGCCTATATCGCTTTCATAATCATTGCGGGCATCTAGCAGTACTAAATCTTTATTGCTGTTAATTAGTTCGTTCACTTGATCGGGGGAAAGATGCTTGCCGCCTTGTTTGTGAGAGAGTTTTTCTGGATCCATTCCGAGCTTCACAATTTCATTGCGGACTACGATGCGCATTCGTGGGAATAGTTCTGCACTTCCCGTATTTTCTTTCCAATCAATATTTCCGAAAAATTCATGTTCGTTCATAGCTTTTTTATAAGCATTAGTAGCTCTGATAGTTCCGCCGAGCGTGCCATTGATTCCTTCTTTTCCAAGAAGGATTCGGCCTTTTAGCTCAAGTGAGTCGCAAAGTTCCCGTTGCCATTTTAAAATAGCTTCTGGATGCTCAAGTGACACATATTTATAAAAGAGTAAAACTTTTCCCATTTTGAATCCTTTTACCGTTTGGTTCGACACGCCTTTGGCTGCTCCTAGCCTTCGCATAAAGCTATGGCGGACAAGTACCATGCAGGGGTAGTAATTAGAATACCAAAAATTGGGAGATGGGTCGAATTAGGCCATAGTAGACCCCATTTTGCCATTTATCAGATTTTGGCGTAAATTGTATAAACTAATAGTTTTAAAAAAGGTTTTTTCAATGAAATTATCCCTTTCCTGGATTTTTGATTATATCGATGCAGATTGGCTCACGTTTGATATGAATGAGTTGGTCTATAAATTCAATACGACCACTGCTGAGATTGAGCATCTGCACGAGGTTCGTTTTAATTTAGATGAGTTTACCCTCGTAGAAGTTTCATCCGTGGGAGCTGATCAAGTTATCGCCAGTAGCCTGGAATGGGCCGGAGAATATATTCTCCCTGCGCGGGCTGATGCGAAAGCGAAAAATTTATATCTTATTCGTAAGGCTGAGGGAGTGATCACCTGGGCAACTATGCGGGATTGGGGTGCAGCAAAAGATGGGCTCATCAATGCAGTCTCATGCCCGAATGATCACCGAGACGGTTCATGGAAAAATCATATTGTAGCGCATGATTATATTTTAGAAGTTGATAATAAATCTATCACTAACCGCCCTGATTTATGGTGCCATCGCGGCTTTGCACGAGAAATCGCTGCGATTTTAGATGTGCCGTTTAAGGATTTTGAACCGTTCCTTGCGCAAAAAAAGGTAACTAATCATGAACAGCAAGCAGAAGCAACTGATGATAATCCGTTCACGATAACATTACCTGATAACAAAGCCTGCTCTCGCTTTGCCGGTTTATATATCCCGGAAATTAAAAATCAATCATCATTGCTGTGGATAGCATCCCGACTGCTTCGTGTAGACAGCAAGCCGATCGATATGATTGTAGATCTCACTAATTATGTGATGCTGGATATGAGTCAGCCCATGCATGCATTTGATGCAGCAAAATTACCAAGTAACGCTATCGCACTCCGTTTTGCAAAGAGGGGCGAAAAACTAGTATTGCTTGATGGGCAAAAGGTAGAACTCGCAGCAGATGATTTTGTGATCACGGATGGTGCGCGTCCAGTTGCTTTAGCAGGAATTATGGGTGGTGCTGATACTGCAGTGAGTGCAGATACGCGTTCACTTTTTTTAGAAGCTGCTTCATTTAATCCAAGCATGGTTCGCATTTCTGCGCTTAATCATAAAATTAGAACGGATGCTTCAGCTCGATTTGAAAAAAGTTTAGACCCAAATCAAAATCTTTTAGCGATTCGCCGATTATTAAAATTATTAGATGATGCCAATATTTCTTATCAAGCAAGTTCTACCATCGCTTCTGTTGGGCAGTATTTTCAAGATAGCATTATAGATGTGCCACATGCTTATATCGAAAAATTGATTGGGGTAGAAATTGCACCAGAGTTTGTGAAAAACTGTTTAGAAAAAATTGATTTTGGTGTGGAGAGCTCAATTGCAGAAGAGGAAATTATCTATGCAGTTCGTATCCCTACATTTCGAGGCACCAAAGATGTGATCAATAAAGAAGATGTGGTAGAAGAAGTGATTCGCTTTTTTGGGTATGATAATATTCCGCTTAAACTTCCATCAAAGCAAATGCAAGTATCAGATTTAAGTCCGGTTTATCGTTTACGAGAAATTAAAAACCATATGGCCTTTGCGCTTAAGATGCGAGAGATTGATAGCTATTCATTTTTTGATGAAGCTTACTTGCAAAAGCTTTCTTGGGAGCCAAAAAACCCAGCAGTTTTAAAAAATCCTATTTCTCAAAACTGGCAACATTTAGCCACTTCTTTAGTGCCTCATTTACTGAATGCAATTGAGGTGAATGCTACTCATGATCAGTTACGATTTTTTGAATGGGCGCGGCTTTGGAACGTTGAAAATCAAACAATTAATGAGCAGCGTTGTTTAGCAAGTTGCATGTATGATGCCAAAGGGAAGATGAGTTTTTATGATGCTAAGGAATTGATCAGTTCTTTATTTCATATGCTCCAGTTGCCGATTGAATGGCAAAAATCAGAAGTGGCAGATTTTCCTTGGTATGATTCCACGCAAACTGCATTCATTATGCATGAAGGCAATCGTATTGGCACGCTCGGATCGATTGACACTGGATTTTTAAAAAAGATCGTTGATCAAGGCTCTGCATTTGTCTGTGAGCTAGATGGAGACTTCTTGCTTGCCTATAATGCACCACTTGAAAAATTTAATGCATTGCCTAAATTCCCAAACATCACATTAGATATCAGCGCACGTGTGCCATTGAGTGTGACGGTTCATGGATTTAAAGGGGCGGTGCAACAAGCAGATTCTCATATTGTTTTAGTTGATTTGGTGGATGTGTTTCAAAATGCAGACTGGAAGGATACCAAAGCTATCACCATGAGGTTTGTGATTCAGGATAAAGAAAAAACCTTATCGCGTGCTGATGCTGATGCGGTCTGGGAAAAAGTTGCTGATGCAGTAAAAAAATTAGGCGGCCAAATTAGATAGGTGTTGTATGAAAACAAATAAAGATGCATTGTTTATTTTTAGTTCAGCTTTTTTGCTACCGTTTACGTTTGATCGCATTTCAAAATATATGGTGCTTACTACTCGGCCATACATGGAGCCAATATTTCCCGGTCTTCATTTTGATCTAGCATTTAATCGTGGTGTTACCTGGAGCATGTTTCATTCAGCAGACACAAAAATGTTTGTGGGGCTGAGTATAGTTATCGGGCTAATTTTATCAGGTCTTAGTTATATTACTTACCAGCGATATCATGATGGGAAAAATATTGTTCCAGAGCTTTTAGTTCTTTCTGGCGGGATCTCAAATCTACTTGATCGTTTTTTATATGGTGGAGTTGTAGATTTTATTTTAGTAGGTGGGAATGGTTATTACTGGCCTGCTTTTAACATCGCGGATGTGTGCATCGTAGTTGGTGCTCTACTAATGCTTAGACAAGCGTTGAAAGAAGAAGCATGAAAAATTATATAAAATATATTCCAACATTTGGTCCAGTTGGTTATTTGCCGGCACCGGGAACCTGCGGAACTGCAGTAACATTCGTTGCATTATATCTTATTAAATTTAATTATTTTTCTTGGGGCACTCAGCTTGCATCTACTGCGGTGATGTTTCTGGCTTCATCATTGTTGATTAGTTATTTATTGCGGTATTTTAATTCGCAAGATCCATCAGAAATTATTTTAGATGAGTTGGTTGGAAGCATGGCAGCAGTTTGTTTTATGGTGCCAACTATTCCAAACTATATTATGGCATTCGTATTGTTTCGGCTGTTTGATATTTTTAAACCGTTTGGCATAAAGCAATTTGAAAAACTTCCTGGAGGATGGGGAGTGGTGACCGATGATCTTGTGGCGGGGATAATGAGTAATTTGGTTTTGTGGGGCATTAATTATTTTATTTAAAACTCGATTAAGTAAAATTTTATGAATATACAACATTTCTTTCATCAAACATTCAAAACGATCTCGCATATCTTTGCGCCACCATTTTGTGTGCAGTGCAAAAAGTTTTTGCAATCCAATATTATTTTCTGTGTAACTTGTGAGAATCAAATTAAACCAGTTGTTTCTTCTCAATTACAGATTGGTACAACCAAAACAGTTACCGTATTTGCAATGAGTGCCTACAATGATCCAATTCGATCATTAATCTTAGCCAAAAGTTGGCGCAACCGATTAGCAGCAAAACAACTTGGTCAGTTGATCTGGAAAAAAACCTATATTAAAAATACACCCTTTGATTTGATTGTGCCGGTGCCACTCCATTGGAGCAGGTATGCATGGCGGGGATATAATCAAGCCGAGGTGATCGCAGAACAACTGAGTGCATTGAGTGGCAAACCAATAATCAATGCGGTAATGCGAACTAAACGCACACCATTTTTGTCATCTGTATCAGCTAAGCAACGAGCAGCGATGATAAAAGATGTTTTTCAACTTACGCATCAAAGTCAGCTCATCGGAAAAAAGATTCTACTGGTGGATGATCTACTCACCACCGGGGCCACATTGCGCTCAGTAGTAAAGCAGCTCTACAAAGCAAAACCGGCAGCAATCACAAGTGTGGTTGCTGCCAGAGTTTGTTAACTTTTTCGTTACCGATATTTTGAGAACTTACTTATCCATTAGGCTCTTCCAGCTATTTATAAGATAGAGCATCACTCCCGGTTGAGTAGTATGTGTTTGAGTAAGTTCCTCATCGTGAGTAGTCCTGCTTAAGATTACAGGGGGAATTTCTGTTTCTTCTTCAGAGTCAGAGTCAATTTTCATGAATCCTTGGCATGGCTTAGCACCGGATTGATTAGGACATTTTAAGATGTGATCAGTAGCAAAATATTTAGCAAAACAATTGGTATGCGCGATAGACTTACAGTTTTTAGTGCAGCAAACTTCGGTTTGGTTATTACGCTTTACTTGCTTGTGGCACAGGCAACATGGATTTAAGACTCGCTTTAGTGGAGACACAGTTGTTATTTGTGCTCTGCATGTTGGGCATGTCACGCCAGTAGTTATTCCATTGCATTTATTATGTGCTAATTGTCTCATAAAGCATACTGTACAAACGGGGTGGCCGCATGCTGCCACTGATGTGGGTCTGTTTGTTTGGGCAAAGTTTGCGAAGCAGATTGGGCAGGTTCGATTTTTTAGGTTCGTTATATATTGTTGTATATGAGGGAGAAATCTGCTTGGATTGACAGTCGAGAGTGTTTTTTGGTTATTATACATCCATTCTAATAATTTATCAGGAAGGATTCGATGGTTATTGATATAATAATCAATAAAGAAAAACATTTTTTCCAAGGAATCAGGTTGGAGCGCTATAGTGACATTTTTACATAACTTGATTATCAAATCAATTGGAGTTTTACTGAAGTTGTTTTTAGCATGAAATTCGCGGGAGTTGATCTTCTTTATCACGTGTGAAATCATTTCAGGGGGGGCGTTTTTCTTTAAAACAATATGCAGCATATTATTACCCTCTTTATCCTTATAGTCAGGATTAAATAGAGTATTCAGATTAGTTATTTCATTTGGGTGTGAGAATAGGTCTATGTTACCGATTATTGTTTCTTGGTTGCTTTTTCTGGGCGTAAATAATGTCTGGCTATGTTGGCTGGATAGCTCTAGTATTGTCTGGCTATGTTGGCTGGATAGCCCTAGTAGAGTTAGATCCGCTTCGGAAATCGTTGTTAAATGAGATTCGATTTGTTCAGTAGTATCAAACAATATTGTATTATCGGTACCTACACTATTGAATAGTTGGTGAGAATCAACCATTCTGCGACGTCTTCGTAGACGTCTTTGATTTTGTTGTTCTATACGATTGCGACGTTGCACAGAGCTTAAAAAAAATTGGGCTCCGTTTAAATCTGATTGGTTGATTGGACTTAATTTTATTCCTTGTATCCTCCATAAAGGAGGTCGGTCAGCGTTTAGGAGAGCTCTGGCCCTAGAAACACGTTGCTGGAAAGATTGACGAGTTCTGGGCGGAGTGGGTATATCCATTGGAGTTTGCTGTAGAAGATTTTGAAGCGGTGGGGTAGGGAATTCATTGTTGTTTTCAATATTAAAGTTATTGGGTGGCGTATTAAATTCTCGACGAGGAGTATGGGGGTCATTCATTGTTGTGACTTGCTGAAAAGATAGCATCAGAAAACTGATAATAAATAGTTTAATTTTAGATGAAAACATTCTGTCATTCCCTTTATATAACGGTTTTTTCAGGTAGAAACAATTGTACTTTAAATGTTGTAAAGTGTCAAGAATTTAGTGGGGACTTAGATGTGATAATTTCAGGTAAAAATGATTGAATATGCCTTAGGAAGGGTGTTTCTGGTAATCGTTACCGAGTTAGTCTTGTGGCATTTTATTGTTGCAAACCGAACAGATCCAGTCGTTTCCTGGTTCAGGACACATATCGGCCAAACATTGCGCATGAATAAAATTTTTGCAGCAGAGAAGTTCTGTTTTGCAAGGATTCATATGAGTGCCATCGAGTTTGCATGCTGTACAATTTGAGTCGAATCGATGGTGTACTTTTGCTAGGAATTGTTGAGTGCGAGGTGAGGTGGGTATACCCCAAGCATCTACTGGTTGAGTTTTTGTTTGATTATTCTTTGTTAGATTTGTGTCTGATGTACTTGATTTGCTGCGAGATTTGAGGGCTAACCGTTGTTCCAGATCCAAGGTCTTTTGGTTAGTAACGCTATTTTTTGCAGCAGTGGCAGTTTTATATCTTAATGCAATAAAAATAACTATAGAAAGAAAGAGGCCGCATGCAGAGGTGATTCCAGGCATCGAGTTCAATGATTCTAGCTCAAATTCTGCATTGGCTGATTGTGCGATTGAGGTTACTAATACGATTGCTAAGATTATTCTAGATGCTTTTTTCATTCCTGTTTCCCTATGTTATATGTCCCCTAGTTATTAATGTAACGAAATGGAATGGAAAAAATCAATAATTAGTTTCTATTTCGCATAAAGTATTTGAAATATTGCATCTGTTCGCATCTATGTTATCCTGGCTCCATAAAATTGAGTAAAAGTTTAATGTTTTGTATGAGGATTTCTGATGAAGAAACAACGTCTGTTACCATTATTTTGTATAAGTACACTTCTATTATTACCGGGTTGTTGGCCATGGGGAGATAAAACAGAAACTCCAAAAACATCATCAGGGTCTACTTCAGTAAAAACTGATGATAGTTCAGAAGTGCTTTTTTCGATTGATGGAAAAGCATTGATCACTGAAAAATCGTTGCATGATTTTATTGATAAGGCAAAAGAAGCGAATGAGCAAGTAGCAATGATTCTAGAAATTATGCCTGATGCAGAGCATGATATTTTCTTTAATAGTTTAGCTCAAGAGAAAGTGCTCGAAGAATGGCTTAAGCGTACAAAAGTAACTGAGCGTGCAGAATATAAAAAAGACCTTGAGCAGTATCTCAAAATGGCGAAAAACAGCCTTTCAGTGCAATACTTCCAAAAAGAACTTAATACAGATGTGAGTGATTCAGAAGCTAAAAAATATTACACTGAGCATAAGCAAGAAATTCCAGGTGTGGTGCTCAATACTGGCGGCGTAAAAGCTCGAGGTGTATTCTTCGAGGATGATGATAAGGCAGAAGATTTTTATGAAGATATTCAAAAGGGTGGTAACTTTGCAGCCTTAGCGCAAAAAGAATCATATAAAATTGATGATTTTGGTGGCCAGCCAGTGAGTGAGCAAAGCCTTGTTGATAAAAAAGTGAAAGATGCTGTGCTTGCAATTAAGAGTTATCAGCGTGTAGTAATTGTGAAGGTTGGTTGCTGGAAAGCAATGGTAGTTAAAGGATTAGCAAAA
>SDBT01005599.1_pt1 | contig 21036 bp, 28 predicted proteins | sample 2277101 | NCBI WGS metagenome assembly SDBT01 (sample SAMN10404973, study PRJNA504765) | marine sediment metagenome | isolation source: marine sediment core GS10_PC15, 103 cmbsf | place: Arctic Ocean: Southern Knipovich Ridge | collected 2010
GTGCCACCGAACATACCCCAGCCTGTGAACCTCACCCTCACTTATGAGAAGGTAAAGCAGGCCCGGCATGAAATGAGACCAATTACGGTGGGGTTTGATAGGGAAACAGCGAGGTTTAGGATCATATCATGACCTACCTTAAGCTTAGGAAATTAGGATCACTTAGTTCCCATCCCTTCTGCCAACAATACCAATGGTGCTGGTGGGTTTATATTCGTATTGCCGAGAAGTACTATGGAGGTTGGAAAACCTAATGGTACAATATACCATTGGTAACGCCATCTTCTGTCCGGTATGTGAGGTACCCATACCACCAAAGAAACTTAGCCTCACCCAAGGGTTACTTACCGTGTGGGAATGTACCAATTGCCATGTAAACTGGGTGATGAACGGAGATAGTGGGATACTAATGAGGATTGGGATAATTAGAGGATCATATGAATGAAGAGGAACGCGACGACGATTATATCCCTCAGCATCCTCGTTATGAATGTGGAGCGGATGAGTGCTTCTGTCATGCACCTGAGTTCTTAGACCAGTACCTAGATTATTTAGATTACCAAGAAATGACCTTTGACCCATTAGACCGACGCAATATGCAGGGATGGAGCGCATAAAAGGAGCAACAATGAGAATTGAAATAGGCCCCTATGTCAAAGCTGAAGAGTTGGTCCCTGGTACCATCTACACCCAACACGATCAAGGGTGGTGGGACCAAGCCCTAACCGGCACCAGCATGGGCATCTTCATCTATATAAGGACAGACTACCCCATTCCTGAAGCATGGAAGGATCATGGGGCCTACCTTATTACTGTACACCCCGATGAGAATGGGGTTGAGCCTTCCACCGAAGCTCATATTGTGGACACTGAACCTGAGGGTGAGGATGAACCCGATGAATCCCTACCCGACTCGACGGACCCGGAGTCTACGGAGGATTCCCCGGTGCAAGTTGGACCTAAAAAGAAATAAATAGGAGGAGCGATGGAGATTATATCGGTATCGTTGGTAATTGGAATCCCGATCCTAACATGGATATTCAGTAGGAGGTACGCCGACTAATGGTTGAAGCAGGAATGGAAAGACGCGAAGCCGCTGGAAGTGACGAGTTGGTGACGAGTGGGACACCGCTCCGTTACTTCAAGGGGAAGTATATTGGGAGTGGGGATGATCCGGACCATCCAGTTCAGATAGATGAGGTCGTGGTAGGGAAGACGGTGCCAGTCCAGCACCTTAACTTCCTCGATGTAGACCTTACCACTCTGAGGGCCATAATCCCATATGTGTACCCAACGATCCAATTGGATATCAACTACCGGATCAGAGAGGGTCAGATAGCTCCTCATGAGAGGTCCGTGTGGGGCATGATGATCGCATCACTCCAGTTGCTCAAGTACACAAAGAGCCCACCTAGGCCGGGTACCCCTGACAACTGGAAAGCTGGAGAGGTCCATGAGCCCGGCGAGATCGCCACCATGCAGCACATCTTTGGGCAGTTCTTGGAGATGGAGTGCGAACCCAACTATAAGTTTGGGGAGGACGAGGATACCAAGGAGACCATCACTGGAGCGGTCTGGTACATCAAGTCCGTGAGCCCAGGCGGTAGCGTCACAACAGGACCGGCCAAGACCCCAGTCGAGGCAGCATTAGCTGTCCTTGGGGAAGGTATGGACCGAACTGCCTTCACCGAAGCAGCACTTCAGGACTCTGTACTTCGCACGGTCAACCCCACGGTCATGGATGGGTCCTTACTAGCCACACTTGTTGCGGAAGGTAAGGTCATCGAGGTAGATGGAGTGTTCAAACCGGCATAGGTGTAGTTAACTTAGCAACATTCAGGAGGATAACATGTGGATCCGATTCGCAATGGGTAGGGGGAGTGCACCGGAGGTAGGACCAACAAACGAGGTAGCCTCTTCCTCCGACAACTCTGTTTACCGAAGGGCTGATTCATTCCGTATGGCCATGGATGCTTTGCGGGATAAGGACAATAGAATAAGCCTGAGCATGGGTGCTGTGGTCATTGAGGCCCAGGTGATTGACAAGTACCTGACTGGGTCAGAGTAACCAACCAAGTCAATGCGCCCTCGGTAATTGGGCTGAGGGCGCAGGAGTAAGGATATGGAAGTCACTAATTACATGGTCCAATCCAAAGACATACGTAACCGAATCCTCCAACAACTGGAAGGCTTAAACGAATTACGGCTGGTATACGCCGATGACCCTCAAGCCATCAAAGACCTAAATAATTTGGAGCGGGACCTCACCTCACGCTACAATACATTGGTACGCCGAGGCGACTAACATGGAATTCATCCGAGACCAAAAACTTGAGTCGGAACTCCTCAAACGGGTAAGCAACAAGTACATTAAGGATAGACCGGGTCTCCCCCATCTATCCGAGCTGTACCGGTGTTTGACCTTCTCCTATTATGAGAGAAACGACCCTCTGGAATGGGCTAAACTCCAAATCCTGTACTTTGGGATTGGGTTTGCCTTAGAGAAGGTATTCCTTAGTAACGGAGATAATGAGGAGATTACGACCCAACTCTTGGATAGAGTTTACATGACCCCGGACTACATCAGTCTTGAGGGTGTAGGTGTTGACCTTAAATCCACTCGGATGGGTACCTCTGAATCCGGAGTAACTAAGATCAAGGGCAAGGAAGAGTGGCCCGAAAACTGGTTGATCCAGTTCATGGCGTATTGCCGCCTACTCAACGACGAAACTTGGAATCTCTATGATGAACCGGTAGGTGGCTATCATTTTGGGGTGGCTATCCTCCATATAGGAAGACCGGTTGACCTTGTCGGAGGAAGGTTCATCTTCACCCGAAAGGAACTTGAGGACAATTGGGCATGGGTACAAGAACGCCGAAGCATATTCATGGACCACATGCGGAATGAGGTTGTCCCCATGGCATTTAAGTTTAACAAGGGTGAATCCCCTAGCTCACCAGAATGCACCAACTATGGTACGGGCACCTGTAAGTACCTGGACCGTTGTCAAATGAGTGGGTGGGAGCAGACTTTGGAAGCAGGAGCTGGCCATGACGACACAGTATGATGGGCAAGGGATGGTACCAATGAACCAAGTTCAAAGGGCGAAGGCTACCATGATGATGGAGGCCCACGGTCATGAGTTGGAAGAGAGGATGGAGGGTGATATAGCCATCCTTATATGCCCGGTGTTCAGGAGTCGATGGGCGGTACTCTCAGATGGTCAGACCATTGGTAGTGGGTATAAAAAGGAATGTTCACTATCCAATAAGGATAAGGATGGGTTAAGTAAGGAGGGACCAAGTGGATAAGGAATTAGTAGAGCTACCAGAGGAATCAGAGGAGCTACCCAAACGATACTACCGTCGAATCATGTTGGATTATGGGTACCTAGCCAAGCTACTTAACCTTCCTGAGGGTTACCGAGTATCTCATATGATGGAGGCGGTGGAATATCATGGCTACAACATTTTTGTGGAATGCCCAGAGGAGGATAGGTTCACTATAGAACCCGGTGACCAGGTCCAGATCACTATGTCCATGATAACTACACTACCAAATGGCAGGGTTATTATGTGGTACCCTGAGTTTGGGATGGAATACCCAACAGAAGATACACAAATAACCACTGAAGGGGATGGAGGAAGTGGAGGAGCTACCAATGGATAAACAGGACGAATCAGCTGTCCTTGTCCCAGGGCTGGTGGGCTTCTTTGGGGCCAATGGGACCCTCAAGACCAGCGAGGCTATGCGATGGCCACATAAGGTAGCCATCATGGACATGGAGCTTGGTAGTGATCGGGCTTGGGAGATAAGGGAAGCGATCAAGGATGAATTGGTGGAGGTCCACCCCTTTGAGTTGCCGGTCAAGGACATGTCAAAGAGGTACTCCAAGCTAACCGGACAAAGGGAACTCTGGAACGCCTTCAGTGACCGTATGGGTACGGTGATGGAGGACCCCAAGATACGGACCGTAGTCATTGATACTGGGACCTCACTCTGGCAGTTGATCCGTGACGCATACCTCCAGGAACTACAAGAGACGGAACTAAAGAAGAAACCCAATACCCCTGATCATGACCTAAGGAAACAACTCCTCCAAATTGAGCATGGGGAGCCCAACCGGCGCATGGACCACATCGTCCAGATGGCAAAGATCCATAAGAAATGGGTGGTACTGATCCACCATGACACGGACCAGTATGTACCCATCACGGCTGGGGGTCATCCGGTTATTGACCAGCAAACAGGACAGCCCAAGATGGCAGCCACAGGGAAAAGAATTGCCGATGGGTGGAGGAGGACAGGACCAGCCCTGGATTGGCAGTTCGAATCCATAGTTAATGACTTACCTTCGGGAGTACCTGAGCCCACGTTTACCATCAGGGAGAAGACGGCGGGGGGTATATTCCTGAGGAATATGGTATTCACCATCACCCCAGGGAAGGGGCAAATGACCCTGTTTAGGTACCTGGAACTGGCCAACGGATCGGAGTTGACGGAGGGAGAGAAGAAGAAGGCGGAGGAGAAGGCAGCGAAGGCAGCGAACGGTGGCTGAAATCCTCTACCAAGACGTCCATGAGCCTGAGGTAGCCGCCCTCTTATTTCGTCAGATGGACCTAGACCTCAAAGTGGAGGCCCTCAACGCAGAGAATCCACAAAAACCTGATTGGTGGTGGATTGATCTATGGAAGAAACGCCGGGGCTGGTCCCGTAAACAACTTGGTGAGGCCATCGGGGACCTTGATGCGGTGGAGGATCAGATCAATCGAGAGCTCTCCACCTGCGACGAGTACACCTTGGTAATTGAAGGTGTGGGCCTTGCCGCTGCTAATGGGTACCAACCCTTTGACTACCATGGGACCGGAGAGTTCTGCCATCGGTTGAAGACCACCAAACCCCACTTCTGTGAGGGTTATTTCTTTCGGAGGCAAGGACTGGATGTGCGATTTGAAGGGTTTAAGGATGGACTACGTAAGGCAGGGGTGGATGTGGTTGAAACACAGCACCTTCAGCAAACGATCATGGCAATTGCCGCGGCCTTTAAGGGAAGTTGGAAGACCGAGCGCACCACTCTTAAACGTTACCTTAGGCCCCACATTCCACCTCACGACACCAACGTACATGTGGACAATCTCGTTAGACTCCGACACCCTGACGGTACAGGGGTGGGTGTGGTCCAAGGCCGCAGACTCATACATTCTAACATCAACAATCCGGATGAAACCTTCATTGGAGCAGTGAACTCCCCCAAGGCTACGTTGGTTAGGATGCTTGGGGTCGCCAATGCGAAGAGGTTCATGAAGGCAATAGGACGTGAGTAAGATTACTGCCAAGGACCGGGAAGAAGGACCTAGCATCCAATGTATTACTAGGTTACCATGTTGTGACCTCATTATGATGTGGTGGATGAGGGATAGAGGCTGGAGGTGACTAAAGAAACCGGGTTCCCTTGGGAAGCCACCACAGCAGATATAGAAGCTTTCCCTACCTGTATGGGGTGTCTTAACCTAAACCAGTTCAAACAACGTGTCACCTACAAAGAGAATGGTCTGTGGCACACTAGGTGTTACTCGGAATGGAAGACTAAGAAGGAAGGGACCAATTATGGAACGCCATAGTCTGCGACAAATTCTTGGCCCTCTCACCTTAACACTTGCTCGTCATCCAGAGGACATGAAAGGTCTAGTACGCCATGACACAGTAGATAAGTTCCGAAAAGCAGGGTATGAGGTAATAGACTGGTGTGAATGGCTTTCTGAAAATAAAGTTTGGAGTTATGAGGTTACTGATATACCCTATCCAAAGAAAAAGGAATAATCATTATGGATCTGACTTTAGCTGACCGTGCCATCTTTGACGAGGATTACCGTCACCATATACCCTTCTCTTCCTTAATGGTGGACCCCCAGGATCAGTCCACCATTGACCCCATGTTTTCCAAGGAGGTACGGCTACCCACCTACATACCCCCAGAGACTCGGGTGCTCATGTCCACCATCGACGTGGTTGACATACCCAAGGGGCATATTGGTGTCATTGGACTCCGCTCCACCTGGGCTAGGCTTGGGTTCATGTCCCCCATGACCATTGCAGATGCGGGGTTTAAGGGTACCTTGACCATGGAGTTGTATAACACCAGTCCACAGAGGATATTGGTGAGGCCAGGAGATAAGGTGTGGACCATGCACGTGGTACCTTGTGTGGGAGAGGACATGTATGAGGGAAGGTATCAGGGGCAGACCAGGTTACAGGGGCCCAAGGCGTTACCGAAGACAGAGGAGATGGTGACTAGGGAAGTGGTGGATCTCCGTCGCATGACTGAGGCGGACTCGGTACGTAGGGATGTTGAGGCCAGGACAATCGAGAGTGAGGGCCCAAGATGACCTTAGAAAAACCTAATCTCCTGACATTAGACCCTGATTCAAGAGGTAATATACCACTACTCCTAGCTCGCTTGCAAAAATGCGCCGAAGAAAGGGATCGGGAAGCCGCTCATGGTTGGGCAGATAACGCCTTGTTACAATTCATCGGTCGACATAGTGTGGTCAAAGCCTTCGAGGAACAGGTGATGTGGTATGCTTGAACCAACCACCTTCGCCCCCGACTACCCCCGAGATGATAACGATTGGGTGAAGTTCCCAACCGACACCACAGAACGCAACCGAGTCATGGTAGGGTGGCGTGATGCAGGGTTAGAGTCAGACCACCCGGCCAAGGCTAACTTTTGGTTAGTCCAAGAAATCATCAAGCACACGACGGTGCCCGGTCAGACCATCATGGACATTACAGCAGGGAGTGGGACATTGCTGCAAGCCTTAACCATGGGTAGGAATGTTATCACCATCGACATTGCTGAAGTGTTTGTGGAATGGATGAAGTTAACCAGGGATAAGATCATACGAAGTCGTGGTGGTATTGGTCCTAAGGTGTCTGCCCTTATCCTCCACGGTAACTGTGAACAACTCCTCCCCATCTCTGCCGACTCCATCATATTCTCCCCACCATATGCAGGTGCACTTGCCACCGAGGGTGGTATCAAATCCAAGAAAGGAATGATGGATAGTTACAACCAAGAACCTGGTAACCTAGGGCAACTATCAAATTTCCTCTACAACCGAGCCATGGCTCGCATATACAAGCTGTGTGCGGATTCATTACCAGTAGGTGGGTTATTCACCATCATTATCAAGGACCGAATAGATCATGGGAAGAGGATAGGCCTAGCCATTGAGCAACTGAGGACCTTATCTCTGGCAGGGTTTAAACCATGGTCATGGAATCGGTGGCTCACCCCAGGGCATATATTCACTAAGATCAATGAAAGCCATGGATTTGAGGTTATCAAGGATGAACATGTGATAACGGTGAGGAAAGTATGAGTGCATTGGACCGCGCGCTTGCCGCCGCCGTGCAGGCCGAGAAGGGAGACTGACGTGGTTGGAGATTTTCCCTGGGTAAAAGATGATTGGATTCCACCCGAACATGGCCGAGACGCTGCTGGAGGTGCCGAGATGACGACTGAACGTAGCGGCTGGACACCGGAACAGCAGGCAATACTGAGGCGTGCGTCGGACATGGCTAAATCGAGGAGTGGTGAGATGACTGATCCTAACGATCCCGACAAGGGCCTGGAATTGCGCCCCGAAGTCGTAGCAAAGCTGGGTGAGCCAGTACAGCGTGAAGACCTACTGACCGCTGACCAAATGCGCGACAAGCTCGCTACTGAGCAATCCCGCGCCTACCTGGACCGTCTGGCTGCGGCGACCGTGGAACGAGAAGGGGTGTGGTCACATAGGGATTGCCTCACTCTTGGGCATTGTGACCTTGTTTCCATCGGCACGAAGGTTGGCACCGACTGCTACGGCACCGGCACCCTCCCTCGCTTCCCAGGTGTACGGCGGGAGTGCAACCACCGCTGGAAAACTACTGAGGACTGGTATAACCAAACTAGTTATGGGAATTTCGATTGCCAAGATTGTGACGCTAAGTTAGAAAACCATCAGGTCGTTGGCGGCACCGGCAAAGTCACCGACTACGACGCGAAAGAGTCTGCGGTGATGGCGGGGCTGACCTTCGAAGAATATAACCTAGCTGAGATGCGATTCAGGGTAATCATAAACAAGAGGAACGATCCTCATGCGTTCGTACGGACTGACCCCATGCCGTCTCAGGCTGAAATCCGCGAGGCCTGGCTCAAGGCGGTTTGCAGAGTGGCGGGGCTACTTTAATGGCTCGTGGTGGATGGACAGTTGAAAGAACGGTTTGGTGTGGCTATCAGGATTGTCAGGTATGGTGGCAACTCTCCGCTAAAACACTTAAATTGGCCAGAATTCTGGTTGAAGAACTAGGCTGGGAACGACATATGAAGGGTTGGAAGTGCCCTACCCACACTTCTACGCCTTGGAATTCATGAGGGTCTACCACCGACAAATGTTCCCCGGTGAGATAACCTGGGACCTCGATGGGCCTCTACCATGGCCTGAGTTATTTGGTGACCCTATACAACTCTGGGAGCAGTTCCTCTCTGAGCCCCCATCCCTCATAGCCATTGACACCGAGACCATCTCAGTATCTGACCGTACCCTCCTTGGGGTGGGAGTGGCTATCTCCCCAAGGGAATCCTTCTATATCACGGAGAATGACCCCGACTTTCCGGGGTTGATGTTGGTACTTGAAGCTCCACGGATCAAGAAGGTATACTGGAATGCACCCTTCGATATGAGGGTACTGAGGGAATGGGATGTCGACCATTACAATGTAGAGGACGTGGCCATCATGGCCCGTCTCCTTAACATACCAGCAGTGTTGGAACAAGCCCTTGATGACACCAGATACTTTGGATATGATGAAAAAGGTTATCATATCCAATGTGGTGATCCACTCCGTGCCTCAGATATGCTCCATGAGTACGGAGTAAAGCGCATGGACCATATGCCTCCCGAGAGGTTAGCATGGAAGTGCTGCACCGATTCAGAGGCTACTTTATTACTATACCACCATCTGTCCCGATTCATCAATACCCAATACCCTGGAAACTACAAATTGGAACGGGACATGATCCCCATATTGGAGGAGACCTCCCAGAAGGGTATTAAGTTAGACCAAGATCGAAGAGAGGAGATGGAGACCTTCTACCAAAGGGAGTATAGTTTTTACGCCACCACTGCCGAAGGGATGGGGTTCAAGATTGGGAGTAATTATGAGGTAGGGTTCATGATCGCTGATGCTGGGCATTTCATGAACCTAAGGGGAGGTAAGAAACAGTTTACCGTGGACGAGAAGACCTTGAAGAAGGTGCACTCACCTCCCATGGCTATGGCCATTGCTCAAATGACCTTACAATACCGCCATGTACAAGGGATGTTGAGTCGGTACCTGAGGCCACTGGAAGGTCAGGTCCGCGCCTACACCATGATGCACATGGACGCGGTTACCGGTCGCATCAGCCCAGGTGGGGCAGGGAAGAATAACCCAGATAGGAATCTGGCCAACATACCCAAGAAAGTGGAGAAGGGTAATGCACCACCAATAAGGTCCATGTTTGTTGGGGATGATTACCCTGACCCATTGGCCTGCTTATGCCGGATGGACCAATCCCAGGTGGAGCTGAGGATACTGGCTCACCTATCCCGAGACCCAATCATGCTGGCGATCTTCGCCGACCCCAATGGAGACATTCATAGGGCCACCGAATTAGCCATATGGGGAACAAACGGACCCAATCGTCTCCTTGCCAAGATATTCAATTTCGCCATGATCTATTCCTATGGGAAGGTAAGCGTTGTAGCAGAGAATGTAGGGGTACCCGATCTGGCTAAGGTGGCCCACTGGATTGATCTGTGGATGACCACCTATTCAGGGGCAGCAAGGTGGATGAAGCAGCAAACCTTGGATGGGGTGCAGGCAGGGTATGTGGAGACCCTACATGGGAGGAGAATTCTTATCCCCATGGAACAGGGTGAGGAGCACGCCAACAACTGTTGCATTAACTATCCGATCCAAGCTACCGCCGCGGAGATATTCAAGATGCTGATCCAGGCCACCGTATCACTAATGGATCAGCATCGGGTATACGTCCATGATGAGATTGTGTTCAATGGTGATGCTCGACCGCAGTTGGATGTAGAGGAACTCCAATACATCAGTGAAATAAGAACACCAGTGGAGGTTGAAATTGGTAGACGATGGTCAGGGGATTAAGGATCCAAAGTATCAGGTTATACCTGGAAGCCTATTAACCGAAAAGGTTATACAGGAATGGAAAAGCCAAATCGAAAAACCGGAGCTTTCTGTCTACATAGCAGGCCCAGTATCCCACGGTCAACCCCAAAGTCAAATTGACCTAAGTAACCCTGTAGTGGTTGAGCGGCTTGAAAAAGCCTTATCAGTTGGATCATCCATCATATCCCATGGACTGTGGCCCTACATACCCCATCTCACCATAGCGTGGAATCACTACCAACCCCACGCTCAGGAGTACTGGTTAGAGCTGGACCGTTTCTGGTTATCTCGATGTGATGCCTTGTTGAGACTACCCGGAGACTCTGATGGTGCTGACGCAGAAGTAGCCGAAGCAGAGCGGCTAGCCCTACCTATTTTCCATAACGAAAGGACCCTCTATGAATGGGCGGCTTCGGTGTCCTAAGTGCCAGGGTACCATGCGTACCCATAGTGTGGAATATCCCACATGCTACCAATGTGGGTATGTCGATTATTCCAAGAAGATTATGGACCTACCCACAACCCAGGATGTGGAAGGACTGGGCGCGCAACCTCGTTATAAGAAGGATTCACGACCATCCTACCACAAGAGGTACCTGCGCCATTAAGTGATGGTTAGGGTCTGCTGGTCGGCCCTCGACCCCGCAGTATGGGACGCTGCATTGGTGAGGACCACCGTCTTATGCTGGGTGGCGGCAAGGATCCTCTTCACGATCTCGATTTTGTCCTTGTCCGACACTCCGGCATCAATCAGGATACTAATGCTGTAATCTGTTGCCATGTTCGCTCCTCCTAAGTAGGTAGAATTGCTGAGACGGAATCATCAACCACATCTGTATCATCACTGGCATACTGCTTCGTGCTTGATTGGGCACGTCTACGTGCCCCTTGCACACGTGCTAGCAGGGTATCCCAATAATCCCTATGTCTCTCTCTCGCATCGAGTAACAGCGCATCCCCGAGCTCCTTCTGGTGTCGGGACACCGACATGTGACGATCAGATTGGGCGAGTATGGCCCCAACTTCACTGATCCAACCCTCCGCCTCTTGGGTGAAGAGTTGACCTTTGGCTAACCAACGATCAACCTCCTGAAAGGAGATATTGGCCTGGGATAGTCGTAGCTCTGCCTCGCGGAGGAGTATCTCGTCTACCTGGATAAAGCCAGTAGCCTCGGAGTATTGGGTGTTCATGATGGCGGCGAGGCCGGTGGCCTCAGTGATTAAGGCCGTGGCCTCACCAAGGAATCTCTCCGACTCGGTGAGGAAGTCCCTCCTGCGGTCCGCGTATTGCTGACCAGCATCACGGGCAACCAAAGCGTATCGACGGAACAGTTCGGCAGCCTCGGCCCCAAGGTTCACCGCGTTAATTAACCCATCCCCAAGCTCAATAAACTCCTGCATATCTGGGCGGACAACCCCAGCATCGGTTTCGATCCAGAGTCGTTGGTTGGACCACTGCACCTCCGCATCTAATAAGGCCCCAGAGGATTGATCTGCCCTGCCGGCTATCTTGGTTAAGGCAGTATCAGCTTGACCCAAAAGATCACGAGACTGAGCATTGGCTATGGAAGCCTTAGCTTCGGCAAGGTTATTGTCAAGAGCATCCAAGGCTACTTGGGCTAAGGCAATTGGTCCGGTTGCAGCAACCACAGGGACAGCTAAGGCCGTGGCTATCTTGTCATGGGGACCAGTGGTAGTAGTGGTTAAGGAATCTAATGCCACCTGAGCTTTGAATCGAGCTAGCCCAATATCAAATAGTATGGATGCTGCCGATTCCGCCTCCTCACTAGAGCCCCAAATAAACCTTCTCGAAGCCATCATCAGGGCATAGGCAATCACTCCCTTAATCATGACATCATCAAGGAAGCGGGGGAAGGTACCATCCACACTATCGGTAGGGGCAACATGCTCAGCCCCATAGTACACTCGGATGTGGGCCTTATCCGCTGATCTCTCTTGCGATCTCCCTCCTCTAGCTCTCAGCCAGAGTATCTCATCCCACCAATCAAAGTCAGCGGTTTCTTGGGGAATGTTCCCAATATGCCATTCAACCTTACGCACACGGACTAAATCTGTTAGGGCAGAAAGGTCATACCCAATGCGGGACTTGGTGTAAGATATGGTAGAAGCGGTAGAGTCAGCCATAGCCCCCGCGGCGAGCATGGTGACAGTCCCTGCTCCATAGTTCATGGTATAATCGGTATCACGAACGAATGTGGTGGTGGACTGCTTAACCGTTTCAGTCCCAAACTCTATAGGCTTATTCCCAAGAGTCACTGCAACTCCTGAGTCAGAGGTCCAAGCCTCATCAACGACAAGGAAATCCACCGTGATCTCATGGTACTTTGTTTGGGGAAGGACCCTAGAGATGTCAGCGGTGACCACATCGACCATGCGGTTTAACTCTTCATCGGTGAAGATGCCTATACCCGAAGAAGCAGCATGGCCTATAGGGTCACCAAGCTCAAGTCTGGCTGCGGTTCTCATTAACGATCGGTTAGCCATTGTTAAACCTCAGAACACCATTACTACAACTTCGCCACGTCCACCGGCTCCACCGCCTCCACCATTGCCACCGGAGGTACCACCGCCTCCTCCTCCACCACCACCACCCACTCCACCATCTCCTCCTGCTCCTCCAACTCCTGATGCATTACCTCCTCCTCCACCACCACCATTACCCGACTTTTCTTCAACTTTACTAATACCGTCACTACCTGGGGAACCTCCTGCTGCTCCTCCGTTTCCACCTCCACTACCGTTATAGGAATTAGAGGCTCCACCGTCCCCACCAGCTCCTTCATTGTTACTTGCGTCAACGGAACCACCTCCTCCTCCTGCACCACCACCATTCAAGGACTCTCCACCTACAAACCCTACAGGAGGATTAGCTCCGGTATCTGACCAACCTCCTGCTCCACCCCCAAATTCAGCAGAGCCACCATTAGCAGCGGCGGCTGGGCTACCACCTCCTGCACCGGCTAAGGCATTACCTAATCCACTGGCATCAACTAGGTCAGGTGGACCACCTTTAGCCCCCGAGGTGGTTCCTGGTGCCCCAGCATTAGCGGCACCACCTCCACTACCACCACTGATACCGGTGCCCTCACCACCTTGTCCTGCTCCACCCCCAAAAGCCACACAAACGGGAGAGCCAAAGGAAGTAGTTCCTCCTGGGGAACCATCAACACCATCGTTACCTGGGGCTCCGCCGGCTCCTCCACCACCAGCTGTACCTATGGTAACGGTTTCAGTTGCAGCTAGTAGGCTTAAAGGTACAATAACCATGACAAAGGAAGCGGCCCCTCCACCACTACCCCCGGCACGTAGGGTGGAAGAGGCACGGCTCTCACCACCACCACCTCCAGCTCCACTACCAATAGCAATTATGATGGCAAAGGTACCAGCACTAGGTTTAGTCCAGGTACCTGAGGAGGTGAAGCGTTGGAAGTCCACCCCCGCACTGTTGTTGGTGGCAAAGCCTAATTGACCTGAACCGTCAGTATCTATGACTTGACCGGCACTACCATCTGCTGTGGGTAGAGTGAATAGGGTCCCACCAGCTATACGACGACCAATCTGGTCCACATATAGGTCACGGAGGAGCATCCGACCTGAGGGAGAGAACCTCCCCTGCGTGGGTACTTGGGTGTTTAATTTAGGCAAGGTACTCGGGTCCCACAAATCGGTACGGAAGAATGGGATCCCTGGTATATCTGTGAATGGTAGTCTACCCACCCCCGAGACGGGACGGCCCCCAACTCTTCGAAGCCCGAAGGAGAAGTCAGGTTCCCCTGCTCTTATGTCAACCGGCTGTTGCTGAGGCTGTACCTCCGACTCCGCTGGGAAGAAGACGGGTAACCCTGACATCCGTTCTGCACCACCCATAGTTAGGAGTAAGGAATACACTCCCTTTTCGGGGTCATAGGTGCGAACCAGTTGAGTTACTACTCCTTGGTAGGTCTGACCCGAGCGGGCATCCTGTACCTCCACCACATCCCAAATTTCTTGCCCCACATTGTTGGGGACCTCCACCTCACCCTGGGACGAGTCACGTAGAAGACGTTTAATGGCATTAGCAGCACGCGCCGCCGCCTCGGTATTATCAGTGATGGCATCATCCACAAACACCGCGGAGATCGGGCCCATCGCCGTGATACTTGCAGCATTGGTAGCATTACCATTCCTCCTGGTACCAGGCTCACCAGGGGCCAAGTTGGTATAGGTAATATCATTGGGAATCACTGGTTGCTGGGTGAATACCCCAATCCAGAAGGCATGATCTGAATTGTAGGTATAGTCTACGGAGGCAACTGAGTCATCCTTGAAGAACAAGGAGAATCCTTCGCGGGTGGCTCGGACTACCAATAACGAATGGGAGAGAAGGTGCTGTATAGCATCCACCACATTGACTTGGAAGTCCGACTCATACACAGGTTTGAAGGCATCACCTTGATTGGCGGTGGAGGAGTCAAGAGATACGGAGAACTCATGGTGAACCGTAATCTTAGTGGCCTTGGGTTGGGTAGTTATACTGGTGAAGGAGGCTACCCTCATCCTAATGTAATAGAAAGGACCAAGGCTATTGATAGTAGTGGTAGCCCAATCCGTGGGCTTACGGAAACTAAGAGTCTTTAGTTGTCCAGTGGTAAACCCTACTGTATTATCCACGAATATACTGGAGCTCGGAAATGCTTCGAAGGCAGCGCCACTCCAGTATTCAGGAGTAATCACCCAGGTACCAACCCCCACTGTAGACATGTCGATGGACACATGTTCGAACTGGTCCTCATGTCCAATGTAGAAGGCATCGTTAGCCACGGGTACCGCGGGTAAAAGGTCAATATCATCTGTGGAGCCCAAGTCTGCCCCATCCGTGGGGTCTATGGCCTCATTGGTGAAGTCAGTAAATACGGTTCCATCATCCTGTTGGCAGGCACCGGTCAAAACCTGGGAGCCTGAAGTATCCAGGGTAGCAAAGCTGGTACCACCCAATAACTCCATAAGGATATGACGGACCGTCACATCCGCGTTATACTTGATGGTGGTGGTAATAGTTTGCTTAGCCCAGGCTAATCTTAGCAAGTCCCAAATGGACATGCAGTAAAGTTCCACTATTAACTGGCCTTCTAGGCTAACACTCCTCTGACCCACGACAAAGGAAGGTGGGCCTAGGGATCCCTCTACACCTGAGGCGGTATCGTACCCCCAATTGATCTCTACTCGGTACCCCACATGGTCAAGGACATTGATGGACTTATCATCATCATTGATCCTTAACACAGTGGAGATCGGGAGCTGACTCCCCGCTACATTGATGTGGCCGTTCCACCTAGCCTCAGCCTGTTGGGCAAAGACTAGTCGATTTGTGGCGGCATTGGTGGCATAGGTCCGAGTCGTGGCCCGGCTGCGGGAGATGACCGCCACAGATACGAAGGGGGTGCGGGAAGCGGCTCTTTGAGCAGTGGTGAGGTCGGAGCTAAGAGTCCTCATTTAAGGGACTCGGTAAGGGTCTAAACCTTGGGGGCCTAGGACATCCGTACCACAGAGGGCCACAAGGAAGCCAATAAAACCTAGTAGGAGGAATAAGGTGACCATAATAAGGATTGGGCGTATAGGAACCTTCACTTCCTTGGCGGTAAGTTCCTCACCACTCATGGAATTCCATAGGTGAAGTATGGTGTCTTTGATCCAGGTCACTTCTTAGACCGACTTTTCAAATTTCTTCTTGAGGTTTAAGGGTACCCGGAATATCTGGAACTGACCATCTCCTGAAATTATGTGCTGGGTGGTGCACACCTCTTCCAAGGTAATGGGGAGATCGCGGATCAAATCTCGCATTTGGAATTCAAGTTCTAGTTGGTGTTTACGCAGCTTGTCGAACTGGTTTACCAACTTATCCAAGTTCTTATCGTTTGGATCCATTTGCTTCAGGAGCTTATACCTGGTACCCACAAGGGTCCGTTGTCCGTCGTACTCATGCCAAAGGCAAAGTTGGGTTGCAAAGACGGTTAAGGGGGTATCCTCGATCTCCTCTTCAGGGAGGTTATCAAGCTCCTCTCGGGCCTGGGCTAGGTCAAGGATTTCAGCGGGTGCGCTCTTATCTTCCATGTCTAACCTCCTTAGGTGCCCAGAACCACATTATCAAGGTGGGTCTTGATTAGGTTTTGAATCCCTTGGGCTTGGTTCTTTTGATTGGCGGAGGCTAAAGGCCATAAATCCTCGGATTGGCGTTGGTGCCCCCCATTGTCATAGGATTCATTCCAGTGCACTGTGTAGGTGAGGATCTTATTGTCCCCATCTACGGTGACCTTCACCTCTTCGACCACGTAGCCGATAGCGGTTGAAACTTTAGCGGTCATTTCCTATCTCCTAGACGTGTGCGCCTGTAGTCCAAATTACATAGTTGATAGTTACAGTCATCGGATAAATACTATTGGTCGCGTCTGTCCTTTGTAATTCAAAGGAAACCGTCTGGTTCTGCTTGAGACTTTGAATGGACATCTTCACCGCTGTTAAAGATTGCTCGCTATAGAAAGTTGCAGCAACAGCAGCCACAATGGCCGTGGAACTAGTATACGATGGGGTCACAGAGCTGCTAATAGCCGTATTAGAGGGCATCTTCAGGGCGCTTAGATCAATGTTGAAGGTGTCAGCAACGTCGCACGAATAACCAAGCTCTATGGCTATTCGGTTCGATGTATCAATTCCCTCCGGTAAAGTCCAGAGGAAGGATAGGTTATCCCCAACACCATTGAAATCGAACACGGTTTGCTTGTGTGCTGAATCTATATCTATAGCTGCTGTCCCAGTTCCTCCAGGTGATTTCACTACTGCAAGGGAAATCCGTTCATGCTTCTCCACCCTGGCCTTACCCCAGAAGACGGGGAAGGCCGTTCCCGTAATAACGTCAAAGTCCGACCCTCGCACCCGAACCTCATCAATAACAGCAACAGTGCTCAATCCTCCAGCAGGTACTTGAAAGCAGAACCAGTATAAAGCGGTGCCAGTGTTGGGTATGGTGTCGGTTTGATTATCTGCGGTGGCCCAGGTGTCGTCCATGTCATCGTCATAGACAATATACTCTTTTTGAGCAGTTTGCTTTAAGACATCTTCGCCAAGGCTGTCCGCATCGTCCTTGGAGATCACCATGTGGTCCATGTCGGTTAAGGCAGAACCGTTCCAGAACCTGGCTTGCAATACCTCGGTAGCCACACCGTAAACTAAAGCGGTAGTCGGGTTGAATCTAACCCCAAAGAACTTGAAGGGAGACCCTACGTAGAACCTATCGCCGGCGGCACCAAGGAAGGTCATCGTCGCGTCTATGTCGGTAAGCGCCGTAAACCTCGATCCGCTATCAGCGGAAGCATCGTACGTGAACACCTTCACGACGGTTGTTCCATCGACGTTATTTTTGTAGCTGCCTCCTTCCCCAACATCCAAGCCGGCACCTGTGCCAGGGAAGCCAATGTCCAGCTTCCCCTCTAGGAGTTGCCCTGCCGAATCGTTTAGGAGATAACCTTTCGTTGCCATCTAAATTGCAGTCCTAGACAACTCTCTAAAAGTAGTCCCATCATACACTAGGACTAGAGTATCCCCGGCAGTGGCGCTGAAATCAACAGCACCCGCTAACAGAATCGAGGCTTCCGTTCCGGTCGGTGAAGCTGCATTATGGGTCACGGTCACGGAGGCATCGAATTGCAACATGACTATGGCGCCAGCCAACCAACTGGTGTTGGCTATGTGGTTAATCGTTGTCGTGCCTGTGATATCAATGTAGTTTCCGTCGATGCCTAAAGTAATTTCATCCGCTGAAGCAACATCCGCTCCTTGAGCATTTAGCATTCTCCCAACCATCTTGATTCCGGCGGACGCGACAATATCAGTTGTGGCCATCCCCCAGCCAAGGGTCAGCTTCGCAATATCAGCGTCAGCCAGTAGGAACTCCAAGCTATTCCCACCATCTGACACCAGCATTATGATGTCACCGTTGTCGGTGACGTTGCTGATGATCAACGAATTGGCTGCTGTACCCTGATGATTTGACGTTCCCTCGATAACTGCTGCCAGTTCCTCGTCCGCTGCAAGGCCCGCAGTGTTTAAGTGAAGTTTGGCATCGGAATCAGAGCCCATTGACAATGATCGGTTGTTGGCAACAAACATGTTGGTCGAAACGACTAGTGAGCCCCCAGGACTCAGAGTCATGTTCCCGCTAGCCGTCTTCAAAATCATGGTCGCCATGCCGTGGCCAATGATAAGGTCAGCCACATCCATGTTGGCGAGAAGGAATTCAAGCGAATTCCCACCGTCGCTCCCCAACAGCATGATGTCCCCATCATTGTTGAGGTTAGAGATGACTATAGTATTGGCCGCAAAACCCTGATGATCAGAGGTGCCCTCGGCTACACCAGAACGTTCCGCATCGGCGGCAAGGGCAGTAGCCTGGTTAGTAAGACCTACAGCAGCGGCTGATCCCCCTGGTGACTCCGCAATTTCAATAGACATTGACTATCTCCTTACGGGGCCCCGAATAGTTGGACACCGACAGTGGCATCGGCTTCAGAGGTTTCCTTGATCATACGGAAGTTTACCAAGTCATCGAACCCGGTTACCTTCCACTCCGCTGTGGCAATGAAACGTCGACCTTCACTACCGTCAGCAGCGGGGGCACCAGGAACCTTTTCTGCGTCACCTCGAATTTGGCCTCCAGATTCGTGCTGGAAGATGGCCTCCTTTACATTCAAAGGATTACCATCGGCATCGACCAATAGTGTACTGGTAATACCAATCACCACGGTGCTCACGGTGATAACCTCACCTCCAATTTGTGTCAGGGCCATTAGGTCCTCTCCTCCCGATCTCCGAGACTGGATCGAATCTGTCGAGTTTGAAGGTTACCTGATCCATCTCTTGTTGCTCTGCGGGCCATGTTTTGTGCCACGGCCACGCACTCCTCCTGGGACTTACCTCCCTCCGACATACATTGGGAGATGGAGTCACCAATTGCTTTCTGTATTTGATCCCGACTGGAACTCGGGGTTAAACTTTCAACTGGTAATGGCATACAAATCTCCGTGAGGGGGTGAGGGACCAACACACCCCCTCAAGCTAAAGGAGTAGGATGGGACTACTCCAGGGTTAGATAAATTAGGGAGAACTCAGCGGTCGGCCCTACGTTGACACAGCGACCAACTTCAACTTCGTCCTCGGCGGTACCGTCCCTGTCCAAGGCTTCGACTGCACCTGCAGTGCCATCGGAGGCCCGGACATGGTCCCCAATGACCACGGTACCATCGGTAAGAACCGATGCAACCCCTCGGGTCTGAACCCAACCGAAACTGCCATCTGCCCCGACTCCTAGACTGGCGCCAATGACGTCAGCGGTGGAGTCCGTGGGGTTGATAATGACTTCCTTGTACCGAGACTTCACCAGGGTTACAATGGCCCCGGATATGGCCACGGCTAGTCCTGGGTCCTCTAGGACAAACAAGGAGTTGTCAGCCGGTGCATCATGGGACTTAATGGGGTACTTGTAACCACCTCCGGTCCCGGTCTCCATGAGCATATGGCCTTGGGCGTACTCATTTAGCACCAGAGTAATGGTGTCCGAGAACGAGATCAAGGTGGCCCCAATTGCTTGGGAAGCACCAACACCTGTACCATTGCTGTTCAGGTCGTCATGGGCCGCATCAGGGGCCTCGGCCTGAGCTAAGCTACTGGCTGCGATGGTACCCCCAAACTCCGTGTAGCGAGCCTTGAAATCATCGGTGGGGTTCCACAGCAACGACCCAATTGGGAACTTTTGCTGAGTGGTGACCTGGCGCAGATCGTTCTGCACCAGCATCTGCTCTATACCTTGGATTTGGCCAGTGAAGACCGCATCCCTGGCGGGCACGTATATATACCCGTGCTCCCCCAACATCAAGGGCATTGTTCTGAGTGCCATCCTACCTCCTCCTTTGGCTTTCGTTACTCAGATGGTCGCACTACGATAATGGTACTACTAGGGTGTGACCTCGGCGTCGGTGATGTCAAATATCCTCCCGACACTCTGGATTGCCCCAAGAGCTGGGGCTCCATAGGAGACGATCCTCTCCCCGCCAGAGTCATAGTTCTCTAGCTTATCGAAGGTCTCGTGGCGCATGAACTCCATAGGCCCGGTGTCACCCCCGAATAGGTAGGAGAGACCCCCGTCTTCGATCTGGCCGAAGCGGATGGCAAGGATGGAGAACATGTTGGTACCTGAGGTCCTCAAGGCCCGGGCATCAGCGCCTTGACCTGTATTGGCCTGCTCCGCTCGCATGAAGGAGGACCTTACTATAGGGATCCCGTCGAAGAAGGTGATCCGAGCACCCTGTTCGTTACGGCCAAACTGGATTTCACTCGCCACATGGGTTACGCTAGAGCGGACCAACCCTGCCTCTTGGTACCCTGAGTCAATGCGCCGGGCGATTACCTTAGGCATCAACAGGATCACATTGCTGCGATCCGCGGCACCATCGGGTGGATCATCCTGTTCAACGAACATGGCGTCGAGGAGAATCCTCAGATTGAACAGGGATAGGGCACCCTCGCCCTCGTCAATATCCAACTCGTTGTCGGCATCATCGGTTTCTTCGGCCAGGGCATGGAGACCATCGAACTGCTTGGCGGACCCAAAGTCCACATCCCCATAGATCAGCTGGTGCTCGGTGAATCTGGTGACCCTTTTGACCAACTCGGCAATCATGATCGACTGGTAGTCATTAGGGTCGTTGTAGGTTCCCCGGACAAACTTGTCAATGGGGTCTTGGCGGATGATCCTCTTTAGC
>SDBT01005600.1_pt1 | contig 21027 bp, 7 predicted proteins | sample 2277101 | NCBI WGS metagenome assembly SDBT01 (sample SAMN10404973, study PRJNA504765) | marine sediment metagenome | isolation source: marine sediment core GS10_PC15, 103 cmbsf | place: Arctic Ocean: Southern Knipovich Ridge | collected 2010
TCGTCGTTGCTCGACTGGCTGGCAAAGGACAGCGATGGCCGGTTGTTCTGGGTCGAAGTGAGCATGCGCAGGGCCCATATCGCCGGAGTGGAGGGGGTCCTCGTCGTGGCTCGTGACGTCAGCGAACGTAAGCAGGCCGCGCAAACGCTGAGGGAGAGCGAGGAGCGGTACCGGACACTCGTGGAGAATATTCCAGGAACGATTTACCGTTGCGAAACCAAGCCGCCATGGCGGATGAAGCACATCAGCGGGGAGGTCCTCAAGCTTACGGGCCATCCCGCCAGTGACTTTTTATCCGAAAAGGTACTACTCGCTGATTTGATCCACCCGGACGACATTGACGAGGTGAATCACATTGTTGCCGAAGGGGTCGCGGCGAGTCAGCCGTTCGCACTCCAGTATCGTGTGCAGCACGTTGACGGGAGTGTCCGGTGGGTCCATGAAAGAGGAATGGGGATCAAAGACGACCAAGGCAATACGCGGTGGCTCGACGGTGTGATCGTGGATATCACGGCCCGTAAAGAGGCAGAGGAAGCCCTACGAGAAAGCGAGGAGCGGTATCGGGCTTTCTTCGAGAACTCTCGCGATGCGTTCATGACTCTTGGACAGCTTTCCTGGAAGTTCACGTCAGCGAATCCGGCGATGGTCACCCTGTTCGGCGCGAAGGATGAAGCCGAGATGATCTCGGTAGCGCCATGGGATGTCTCACCGCCATTCCAGCCGGACGGGCGCCCAAGTGATGACAAGGCGATGGAGATGATCGAGACAGCCCTGCGGAAAGGGACTCTCTTCTTCGAGTGGACACACAAGCGATTGGATGGAGAGGAGTTCCCGGCCACGGTCTTTCTAACCCGGCTGGAACTGGGCGGGCAGACAATGCTGCAGGCCACGGTACGAGATATCACGAAACAGAAGCAGTCCGAGCGGGACCGGCTTACCCTCGAAAGGCAAGTCAGACATGCCCAGAAACTCGAGAGTCTTGGCGTGTTGGCGGGTGGTATCGCCCACGACTTCAACAACCTGCTGATGGTCATCATCGGCAATGCCGATCTGGCCTTGCGTGACATCTCTCTCGATGCGTCCGCTCGGGAGAACGTGCAGGAGATCATGGAGGCTTCCCAGCGGGCCGCAGACCTGGCCCAACAGATGCTTGCGTATTCTGGCAAGGGCAGGTTCGTGGTAGAATCTCTGGACTTGTCGAGGATAGTCGAGGAGATGGCCCATATGTTGAAGGCATCCATCTCTAAGAAAGCGATTCTGAGGTACCACTTTGCCCAGAACCTTCCGGCCATCCAAGGCGATGCTACCCAACTCCGTCAAGTCATCATGAACCTGATCACAAACGCCTCGGACGCGATTGGAGACAAAAGCGGCGTGATCTCCATAGCTACCGGGCTCACGCACCTGGACAGGGCAGATATCGACGACACGTATTTGAAAGATGGTCTACCTGAGGGCCTGTACGAGACATTGGAGGTGACCGACACGGGCTGCGGCATGGACGCCGACACGCAGGCGAAGTTGTTTGACCCATTTTTTACGACCAAAATGACCGGGCGTGGTCTTGGCATGGCGGCTGTGCTTGGGATCGTTCGAGGACACAAGGGTGTGATCAAGATTCGCAGTCAGTTGGGCAAGGGTACAACGATTACGGTGCTGCTGCCGGCCATCGAAGCCGCCCCCGCCGCTGCAAGGCCCCGATCCGAAGCAGCTGGGGAGTGGCACGGTGTAGGGACGGTGCTACTGGTGGATGACGAGGAGTCGGTCCGCAAAATTGGCCGCAGGATGTTGGAGCGGTTGGGAATGACGGTCATCACCGCCTCCAACGGGAAGGAAGCCGTGAATGTGTTTCGCCGGCAGGCGGACAAGATCGACTGCGTGATCATGGACTTGACCATGCCGCAAATGAATGGAATTGAGGCTCGCCAGGAGATCTCTCGCATCCGAGCTGATGTCCCGGTCATCATCTCTAGCGGTTACGACGAGCAGGACGTCGCCCAGCAGTTGGGGGGGAGGGGGCAAACAACCTTCTTTATTCAGAAGCCCTACGAGATTCCCCGCCTTGCCGCTACCCTCCGCGAAGTCCTGGACAAGGTCCTCTCCAACCGCTGATCAATAGTTGGGGCTAACGTTGTGATGCCCTGCGGCCGACCTACTCTGCCTTCACCTGATACGCATACAGATGATCTGTATGCCTGACATACAGCCAGCCGATGAGTGCAACTCCGGCGAAACTCTATCCCACATCATCAGGTTGCGTGGAACACTCGCACCCAGGTTGGATCAAACCAGGGGGCAAGATCACCGAGTGATCTGACTCTCTAACAGCTTGGTACAGATATCAGGAACACGTCAAATTCCTTGTTAAAAATCCTTGTCAAATAATAGCGGGGGCTAGATATGGGGAGATAGAGATACCAAATCCCGCTAAATAGTGGCGGATTTGTCGATCGACAAAGGGATTGTAATGGCGTAAACTTGTGGTACACAGTCCGATAAATCGTATCGGGCCTCAAGACCCCGACACGGCCATCTTTGGCAGCGGCTTGCGGATTTTGTCCCCAGAGGTTCACTCCCGCATGAACGGTTCTCTGCGTGTTTCTGGGGGTGGTCCACTTCACTTCAGAGATATATTCCTTGTCGGGTATTTATTTGTACTGTTAGCATGAGAGCAGTTGAACGCGTTGAGGGTTTCAAGACAGAAGGGCAGCCTGGAATTCCAAGGCGCCTGTGCAGGAGATATGACCATGACCTGTCCGACTATGATGAGGGCCGTGCTTCTTCTCTTAGCCGCTTTGCTGGCCGGATGCAGCGATTCGCAGGACGATGCAACGGGCTCCACCAACGCTGATGAGCCAGCAACTGCGGCTGGCGTTGTTAAGCCAGATACACAGCTATCAGACGCGGCAATCCGAGGATCCACCACACGCCCGAAAGCGGTGTTTGTCGAAGTCGTTTTTGAGATAGCCGATGCGTCTATCACAAGCGCGGTGCCGCCTGTGGAGCCGACTGCCAGGTTGGAGGAGGGTTATTTCCTCAATCGGATTGGCCCCGACATGCTTCGGCTGTTCCCTGCCATCGGAAAGCCGCCGGATGAGAAGGCGTTTCTCTGGGTTGGTTCACGTTCGCACAACTATCTGGTTCACGGAGGCCAGCAGCGCCGTTCCCTCCGGGTAGCGGAGGGCGATCACTATGTCCTTGAGGCGACGCGTGGTGAAGAGGGGTGGTCCGACCCGTTAGCTGATCTGTATGTCGATAAGATTGAACTCAGCGTTGATGAAGATCGCGTTCTGACGGTCAGGGCTGCAGGCGACGTTGTCACCCTCGATCCGGGGCAAAGCCGAGCCGTGGTTTCGAAGCACCTCGGCCTCGACCGCGCCACATGGGCTGACGCCATTATCGTTGCCATGAAGGAAGCCACGGGTAAGGCTCCGAGACGCGAGGATGTGCTTGCACAACTGGATGGGGCCTTCCCCGGTCGTGGACCGATCAGCCTGTTCTCCCGCACCTCGATTATCTATCACGGCGACGTCGCTGTCAGCGGTTTTGATGCACTGGACCAATGGCGACTGGCTCAGCGCGCTGCGGCAGAGGGGCCGTATGAGGATGCCGAGGAGGCCCTGGATCGCGTGCTGGAAGCGGTGCCCCTTTCGAGCCAGGCAGCCCATCTGCTGGAACGTATCACGAAACTACTGGAGAGCGGTGCCAAACCGGCCCGCATTGCCGGAACGCTGAAGTTCTCCGGCGGCATGCCTACGGAACAACACAAAGTAATGTGGAAGGAGTCTGGCGCGGGCTTTGCGCTTCTCGCTAGGCCGGAAGCTCCCCAAGGAAGTGGGTTCGCCTCGGTGCCGATCAAAGACGGCAGCTTTACTTTCTCAGTGCCGACAGGAACCTATCGTCTTACTGTTCTGGTCACTGGGTTCAGTACCCTTGAGAAGACCATCGAACTAACCGGTGACCAGGTCGTCGTCATCGAACCGCAGCCATGACGGACCCCGGACGCATTCGTCAGAAAGGAAAGCGAAATGGGCCTTCGCAAGCTTACCCTCGCGCTACTTGTAGTAATGGTCTGCTCCTCAGGTCAACTGTGGGGGCAGCAGGTGCATCTGCTTCACAATTACGAGGAAAAGACGATTGCCGGCCCTACGGACTATATCCCCAGACTCTTCGACATCAGCCCGTACGACCAGCATTACGAGGACGTAACGAGGAAAGGCCACGCCGAGCCGCTCGCGTTCATGACGTTCGCACCGAAGGAACGGTTCGTTTTTGTTGTACCCGTGACGCTCTTGGGCTCCAGGCCGCACACTTGGATCGACCACGGTACCCAGTGGTGGGGAATGGGCGTTACCTATTTCTGGTGGGACCACGATCTCAATGGAGATACGCCTGCCAGGCCGGTGGCGATACCCGACAAAATTCTCCGCATTCGGCAGACCCTGCTCGACGCCGAAGCCTATTTCGACAACGCATTCAAGCAAGCGGGCATCACGCCGAAGTTCTATGAGCCTGATGAACCGATCAAGGTGTTCGTGGGGGTCTTCGGGGCAAAGAGCGTAGCACTCGGGGCGATGGCCTCCACCAACGCTTGGAATAACCGCATCAAGATCCGCTTCGACCTTATCCCGGAGGAACTGGAGACCACCGCTGTCCATGAGTACTTCCACATCGTCCAAAAGGCGGTCGCCAAGGATCCGGTGTCACTGTCCACGCTACGAGATGCCGACAACAGTGAGTTCCGGTTGTGGAAACGATTTTCAGACTGGACGTGTCAATGGGCCAGCGACGAGCCCATCCAAGTCAACAACTTCATCGAACCGGGGCTCGTTAATGTCGACGATATCAATGAGTATATTCGGCATGGGACCTACTTTGGTCATCATCAAGTGCCCCTGTTCAACCGCAATCAGTATCTGAACGGCCTTGTCATAAAATACCTTGCTGAGCAGGCCGTCGGCGGGAGCGACACCAGTGCGGCCGCGCAGGTCCTCAGCCTGCATCGACGGTTTGCTGAGCCGCGACCGGCCGCCGATATTCTGCAGGCCATGACTGAAACGCTGCCGGAAAAACGGTTCGCCGGCAAGACGTGGCAGGACAGGTGGCAGCGCTTCTATCGAGCATTTGCAGCTACCAACGTCGTCCAGCGCGGCTCGCAGGTCCATCTTCCATCGGGCCTCCTTGGCTATCACGACGACGGATTCGCTTCACTGCAGACCATGTACAACGTCTCACTGGATGCGACACTCTATGAGGACTACTCGACAGTGCCCTCGCGGGTTTATCCCGAGCCTGCCGCCAACGATCAGGAGCGCAAAGATCGCCTAGCCCAGTTGTGCGGTCCACCCGTGCGGGTCGAGCCCCTTGCGAACAGGCTTGTCCTGATCAATCTATCCGATCACAGCGACCCCGCCCCCCCTGCTCCGGGCCGGATTAGTCTTAGCTGGGTGCATAAAGACGTGAAGGCGCGCACGGCATTCTTCTATGCTGAGGGCGATCCTGGGACCGATGTGTTCGTGCTGCATCAGGGTACACAAGCCAAGACTCACCGGGATCGCCAGCGTTCGGCGTTCGTTTTGAACCAGGAGTTCACACTGACCGGCGACAAACCGTCAGACGGCAACAGGCCGTGGGTGGTGGCGGCGAGCCCGAACATTACTACGGTGGGGCGACGGGAGTACCTATGGGTCGGCCTGATCAATAGCGCAGTAGACATGCAGGAACGGTCGTTGTCGTGGTCGTATGTGGTCACGCCCGGCCTGATCCCGCGTGTACAGAGGTCTGGGGAGATGGGGACGCCGACAGTCCGACTCGACAGGGGCACTGCCTACCACCGAGACGAGAAGGAAGGCTTCTACAACGGCGACAAGTTCACTATCGTGGTCAACTCGACCGGCCGAGCCCATGTCGGCGATGACAGTCAAGACGACATTGCACCGGAGAAACGCACGATTGACCTGCAGATCATCTCGCAGGAGACGGGCCAGCCCATTAATCTTGTCGATACTGATGGCCGAGCGATGAAAGTGTCGAGCCTGAAACACATAAGGGACAAGTCTTACCGCTATGAGTTCAGCGGGCAGATAGATCCGAAGAACACTGTATTCGGCAAGTGCATGTTCAGGGTTCGACTCACGACGCTGCTTAATCTCGGCGAGCAGGACGAGTTCGTTGATGAGAGCTATGAGTTTGTATTGCGTGACCCGCGACCGAGTGTTGAGCGGGTACAGGTTCTGTCCGGACGAGAGCTCCTTTATGACAGTGACGGAAACATCCGGGCGCCAGCTGTGCCGATAGGTGACAAGTATGAGCTTGCGGTCAAGGTCTGGTTCTCTCAGAAGATGGTGAATACGAGCACCAGTATCTCGATCGGGACTGCTCCGCCGTACGATCAGCATAAGGTCACAGGTCTGGTGTGGGACGGTAGCAAACGAATGTGTTTCGGATTCCTGACGATTGATGCTGCAGACATCCCTTCGCTGGGCGGGATAATGCGGTTCTCGATCACCGGGATAAGCGAAGCGGGCGTCCGTGTCGACACCGACGCCGTCGAGCCGGGCGATCAGCCTGACACGAGACACTTCCTGTTGTTCAACCTGAACGACTTTTATGAGCTGACGTTTTCCGTCGAGGCTCACATGTATGATGAAATGGAGTTTGATGATGGTGGGATGGGGAAGAAGCATTACTCCACCTACACCACGGACTACGGGCCACTTTCCATCAAACTGCGACTGGTGCCCGAAGGGCCCCGAGGAGGGACGAGACAGGAGGCATACGATATCCATAAGGAAGCCGTCGAGCTGTTGGACGAGGTCGAGGACATAATCTCCTGGTACGAGGAAGCTGTCCGCGGGGACCAGGACAAGCTCGAAATAGCTAAGGAGGCAGCCGACTCCGACGACGGGGCAAGGAAGCAAATGACGAAATTAGGGCAAACACGCGGACAGCGCAGAGCGGCTCTGGCCATGTGGAAGAACCTCGTACCTGATGTGGAAAGCCTCGTCCGGGTCGCCTCTGGCTACCGTACTTACGTCTATCGCCCTGACCTAAGCGGTCCCATAGCTGCACGCTTCAAAGGTGCCCGAATGACCGGCCAGCATAACAGGCCGATCTGGAGCCCACCCACGTACGTTCAAAGCCGCCGTGAAGGCCGGGCAAAAGCGCTGCAAACGGACGACGTGGATAAGATCGGTTGGGGCGGCTGGGGTGGAGTGACCCAGAGAGCCCAATTAATATCGTTGCGTGTCTGGCGCTTCAACCGTCAGGACATGGTCAGGCTGGCAGAGCGGATCCATAAATGGGATCAGCCCGCGCTGCCCCTCGATGGCCCGGGGAGTGAAGCAGGGACCCGGGAGCGACTTGACCATCAGCTCAACATCGTGCGGGACTATGCGTGGTCGTTCTATCTCGAGGAAGATCGGCCCAAAACTCGTGGTACACGGATACCTGATCGCCATAGAGGGTGGCGACCCTATAAGGCCGACCGGATTGATCGCAGCTTCCCCTCTGTAGTCTTAGACGGACTGTGGACATTGGCCATGCCCGAGGCGCTGTTCCAAAACGTCCACATCGCATCGACCGAGACGCGTCACAATACCATCTGGTCGAGGGAGTCGCCCGAACAGCCGCCCAGGCACGAGGTGGAGAAAGAGAACGTAACTAGCTTCCGCCATAATAACATGGGACCTGATCTGGATCTCCCATGGAAGGTAAATGTGGGAGGGTGGTTCGATCGCGAAGCAATTGGCCGAAGCATGTTCCTTGATCAGGCTTCCGGGATTACGCAACTGGTGCGGGCCAGATCTATGCCGAAGACGCGGGATTCTATCCGACTTTACATGCCAGGATTCCTTAATCCTCAACTTTTCGCCCAAAGCGCCAGCGATAAGTGGTTCGGAGCGATCAAAGGTCGGTGGCAGCACGGTACCTGGGGAGTCCCAGATACCGGATTCACCCATTTCCGCTACCGGTTCCGTGTGGAACGCGTGGGAGGCCAGGGAGCCATCGCAGGATCCGAAGCAGGACCGTCCACGGCCTCCTCCGGCACCGGCGGTACTTCCGATAGCGGAGCGGCGCCGGCAGCACCGTCTTCCGAGGCTGTCAGCACGTTATTCGAAGGCGGCGGCGCACTGGAAGATCTCAGGACCACCTCGACGCTCGTCGGCCACATCGCCAACACCGCGACGACGAAGGATCCCGGGCACATCGTCGCCTACCTGGAAGGGCATGGACTGCCCGAAGGCAAACCGGGCGTCGTTTCGGTTGAGACCAGAGCAAGTCACCACGAGAGTCCAAGCCAAGGCTTTAAACCCGACTTCCTGGTCCTGTCAGTTGGGTCGTCGATTAAATTCTTGAACACGTCAAAAACCAAGAGCAGCAAGCCGTACGATCCATCGTCGCAAGGTCGGTTTGACATGGCGGTCTCGCCTGGTGAGACTGAATCAGTATCGTTCTGTAAGGCAGGGAAAATTCGTGTGCGCGATCACGCTAATCTCAAGAGTCGGCTGAAGGTACTTGTGACGCCGAATGACTACTTTGCCGACGCATCTAACAACATGTTTCAGATAAGAAATGTTCCGCCTGGCACGTATAGCTTGAAGGTTGTTGTTGAGAATCCGCGATTGTATGTACCTGAGCGGCAGGTCGTCGTAAGACCCGGCAGGCCGATAGAGGTCCATCTTTCGCTTCAACGGAGGCGGTAGACGACACTGGTCAGGTCGCTTCCGTCTAGCTGGGGCGGACTTGCAGCTACTACCTCCTGATATTTGATCGTAGATTTCGACATCTAAACATGTATACACAAGCGAATTACGGCAATATGCTTAAGCGAGTTCTTGTCAAATTCCAGGGTGGAATCCTTGTCCAGTTCCTTGTCAAACAGGCATGCGACGGTTTCGAGACGACTGACCTGAACGGCCGCAAGCGAAGCGCGCGGTTGAGCTTGAGCAAGCTCAATTCCTTGTCAAATTCCTTGTCAAAACTTTCCCCGTTGTTTACCACGCTGCGACAAGCGATGCTCGCTGAAAGTGGCTCCATTCTAACCGGCTTTTTTGAAAAGGATTACAAAGACAGGGTGCCAGCCTTTTAGGCTGGGCCCAAGTAATTAACGCACGAGCCCAGGGACACTGGCAGATAGCCCATTGCCTGAAGGGTTTTGCCTGCACGGTCATGCAGCGCCACGCCATGAAACATTGACATATTCTGCGATTATGCTATTATAGTCTCGCTGTTCATTGGGAGTTACGATGAATGGATTTCTGGCCTCGCCGAACAATCAAAAAGGGGTGAGGGACCATAATAATGACCGGCTAGACAGGCCCCTATCTGCAACACGATAGCTGCGCCAGAGCATATATGTACGCCCTTCTGCAAGACCGATTGCGATTTGACCAGACGTGGGAATCTGTTTGGACGGGATATGTTTTATGAAGAATAGGCACCATGCCAAACTGACAGATATTGAGTCTGTATCAACTTGTGAGAAAGGCACTTGCCCAATCATCGAGCCACTGGAACAGCGGCTGCTGCTTGACGGTGGGCTGCTCGAATTTGGCAGGATGGCTCCGTGGGGATCATTGGTCTATGAGAGCAAGGTTTTCGACACGATCAACTCATCCGGCGAAGTAGATCGCTTTGAGTTTGTGTTGGAGGCTGGGCAGACTGCTGCCGTACTGCTCACCCCTTCTGCGGAACTCCTGCCGGCCGTGTCTTTCTTGAACGGCGATCAGTCGCTTGGGTATTCCGCATCCACGGCCTCCGGGCAAATATGCGTCATCCAAGCGACAGGCGTTGATGAAACTCTGACGTATGCAGTGGAGGTTGTGGGTCTGGAAGAAAGCGTTGGCTCCTACGAGTTGACGGTGATTCTCAACGCTACTGTTGAGCCCGAGGCTTTGGGCGCCCCAGCCAACGTTCATCCCGAGTCGGCACTGGATTTGGATGACTTGTTCACTCCTCTGGCCCAGAGTGAAGCATATCTAGCTATGGTGCGATCGGCGGTGACGACAACACTGGTTACCGAAGACTTCGAGACCGGTGAGTTGGGCGAGGCCTGGTCGATTTGGTCGTCCGATGAACAGGGTCGTATTGAGATTATCAGTGACTCGGTATTCGAGGGCAGCTTTGCCTTGTGGATGGACCGCGCTATCGATGACGGCAATTATGCACTAAACGAAGCCGTGTGGACGGTGGATGTTTCATCTGTGGCCAACCCCACCCTTGCCTTTGCCCATCGGGCTTGGAAAGATAACAAACATTTGCTTGGGGAAGAGTTCGTCGGACATTTCAACGGTGACGGCGTCTCCATGAGCAATGATGGTGTGACGTGGCAGCCCATCTGGGATCCATCCGATCAACGGACGAGCAGATGGGGATTCTACGAGGTCGATCTTGTTGCTGCCGCCAAAGAGGCTGGAATCACGCTTGGCTCTGAGGTTCAGATCAAGTTCCAGCAGTACGACTCCGGGCAAAGAATAGTTGAAGGCCTGGGATGGGACGACATCAGTATCATCTCACGGGATGACTGGTATCAATTTACTCTCGGCCATGGCGAGCAGGTATCCGTTGACACGGAGATGGTGAGCTATTCCAACCCTGACATTGAGGTCTATGATAGCGCCGGGCAACTCATGGCCCGTCGCAATGACGGGGCAGCTCTGAATTCTTTTGGCCCTGGGGCTGGCACGTATTTTCTGCGTATAACCGGCGATAACGAATACCGACTGGCCATTGCGAAGAACTCGGTCTTTTCCCGCTCAATAGCAGTCGATATCACCGCTCACGGAACTGCCACTGGAGGGTTTAAAGGAGATTATCGGTCCTTCGCGCACACCAAGGTTGTCTGCGAAGCAGGAGACATTGTCACGATTCGAGTGCTCGACCCAATTACGGGAGAGATGCTTGGCGCAGAAGTAGACCCGACGATCTGGCTGTATGATTCACAAGGGGCTGCCCTCGCTGGCAATCAGGTCGAGCCTGGGCAGAGGCGGGAGGGGCTGCTCATACATACGGTTGAGCAGGCAGGATCGTACACTATCGCTGTTGGTGAGGCCGCCGAGGCGAGAGACTATCTCCTGGTAGTCGAAGGACACACAGGCCGTTTGCCGGACCAGACCCCTTTTAAATTTCTTGCCCCGGGAGACGGAAGCTTACTCAGCGAGACTCCAACGCAAATCTATATGGGACTGGCGGATTCGATTCTCCTGAACAAATTGGATCCGTCCCTTGTTACGGTGAATTCGCAACCAGCCCATGGAGTAACGATAAAGGACGATAGGAGGCTATGGTTTAATTATCCTAACGGCATTGCCGATGGGGTCTATACCCTGCGTGTCGCCGAAGGTGCAGTCACAGACTTTCATGGCCGGCCGAATGAGGCATACGAAGGCCAGTTCACGGTGGATACGACACCGCCCGAAGTGATCTACTGCTCATTGGCAGATGGCGCGACCGTACCTCATGGCGATCTATCGGTTATCGTACAATTCAGTGAGCCGATGTATGCAGGCAGCATAGAGGGACACGTCTATACGATTACCGACCTTGCCGGGCAAGTCTACAGGTCCGAGCCTGCCCTTTATGATCGAGAAACCTCGACGCTGACGGCCACTTTCCTGGATCTTCCGCCCGAAGAACGTCTCGAGTTGAGATTCAATAGCTCCGACCTCGCGTTGCATAAAATGGAGACGGATTTCCACCGAACGTTCTGGACAGATGGGACTAGCATGGCGTTTCCCCAGCCCGCCAGACAGATACTATTGCCCGACGGGAATTCATATCTGAAATCTAGTGAGACTGGTGCGATTGGCTCGGCCGGCGACTTGGATCAATACACACTGGATCTGGAAGTCGGCCAGACCGTTGCGGTCATCGTTCACGCAGAGACTTCTTTGCAGCCATCTCTGAAGATGTCGCTGGATGGAAATGACTTGGCGGTTGTCTCTGGTGAACAAGCGGGCAAGAACGCCTATCTGTATGCTCGTCCTGTAACCCAGAGCGGCCAGTACATACTGACGGTTTCTGGGCTTTCCAGTACGGTCGGATCATATCGGCTGGAGGTACTGCAGGACGTCGCACTGGAGGCCGAACAGCACACCGGTGCGCCAAACGACTCGCAGGCCACAGCCCAGAGCCTGGACGACGAGTTTATTTCCCTGGGCGGAACCTCCTCGCGAGCTGTGGTAGTCGGTTCGCGCGGCTTTAAGCTCACGGAGACTTTTGACTGGGGTTGGCCGGGGCCGTCCTGGACTCTCTGGTCCTCCGATACGAGCGGACGAGTCGAACTACGGCCCGAGGATGCCTCTGGCGAGACGGGCAATTCCTTGTGGATGGAAGTTGAGCGAGGAGGCTTGGCGATCAACGAAGCGGTCTGGTCACTCGACCTGCCCGATATCGATCGCCTTCGCCTGAGCTTCAGTCATGCAGAGTATGGCGATACGGACACGCCGTTTGATGGTAATTTCGTTGATCACTATCCTGCCGATGGGATTTCTTTCTCATTCGATGGTGTCACTTGGCGACCAATGGTTACTTTGCCGTCCCAGGCATACGGAGAATGGAAAGAATACTATATCGATCTAGGGAACCCATCAGGGGCTCCATTGAATACCATCCAGTTTAAGTTTCAGCATTATCATTCTTCCGAATTATCAATACCTTCTCGCGGCTGGGACAACATACAATTAATCGACCTGGATCGCGAGAGCGAAGCGGACTGGTACAGCTTTACAGTAGAAGACGGGGCCGTAAGCTCTCTGCGAGTGTTCTCGCAGGGTAGATGGGATTCGTCGCTCGAACTCTATGACGAATCTGGCACACTCCTGACGGAGGGAATTGCAGGACAAGCCGATTTGTCAAAAGTAATCGAAGGGGCTGTGCTGGAGGCTGGGACGTATTACGCGCGCGTCACCGGAGATAACGACTATGAACTCGTGGTGACCCGTGAGGCTGAAGAGGAAACGGAATGGCCCGCATTCGAAGTCTCCGCATGTGATCCTGCTGACGGCTCGAGAGTAGCGGTTGCACCCGAACAGATCACCATCGATTTCTCGAACCAGATTCATCTCGACACGCTGAGCATTGATGATCTGACCATCGACGGGCAAACGCCGACTGGCATGGTTCTGGTGGATCACGACACGGTAGTTTTCGACGTCCCTGCTCCGCTCAAACAAGGTTTTCATACTCTTGCCATTGCTGGTGGCGAGATTAGAGATATTCACGGCACGGAGATCAATCCATTTGAATTGACTTTTGAATTAGACTTCGCGCCAACCATCATAGAGTCTTCCGTTCATCAGGGACAGTTCCTGCCGCAAAGCAACACCATTTACCTGCAGTTCAGCGAGCCTTTGCTGGCAGAGAATCTAAATGCGAATGATGTCAGGCTTGCCGGCCTCGATGGCGAGTATGAGTTGACAGAATTCTCCTACAACCCTGAAACCTACACACTGTCGCTTGGGTACTCGGTCACCCGGGAAGGCACCTACACGCTGACGCTGTTGAGCGGCAATGGGCATTTTGAGGATACTGTAGGCCACGACCTCGACGGTGAGGCTCTGGCCTGGCCGATTCCGTCCAACGTATCCGGCGATGGGGTTCCCGGAGGCGATTTTGTAGTCAATTTCACTATCGATTTCGATGCCTATAAATTGTCCAACGGCTTGTCCCCAGTCGAACCGCTTGGTTCGCTGGTGCATTCCAGTTCGTACGAGGGCAGCCTCTTTAACGCTTCAGACACAGACCAGTTTCTGTTGGACTTGGAAGCTGACCAGACTCTGACGGTTGTTGTAGAATCTGCAGGCGATCTGCGACCCGCTGTGGAAGTCCGCTTCGACGGAATTCCGCTTGAGGCCGCTGAAGCAATAGCGGCCGGCGAGGATGCGTACCTTCAGTGCATCCCGTTGGATCAGGCGGGAACCTACACCATCGACGTATCGGGTCTGGACGGCACGGCCGGCGAATACGAAGTGCAGCTCATCCTCAATGCAGCCGTTCAGGAAAAGACCGGTTCTACGGCGGGCAATCATTCGCTGGAGACAGCACAATCGCTCGATGATGCCTTCCTGCAAGTGTTCGATTCCGTCGAACGCACCGCAGTACTGGGACAAGGGCGCCGGGAGGTAATTTACGAGCATGATTTTGAATCGGACGACTGGCCCGGTTTCGAATATTACTACCCCGTCGATTATCCCCACAGTTCCATGATCACCAAAATGTCCAATGCGGGCAGCGATTCACTAGCGTTGTGGATCGGCTACAGTGGAAATAAGTCCGGTGAAGCCGTCATGAAAGTTGATCTGTCGGGCTATTCGGACGTCGAACTGAAATTCAGCCACGCAGAATATTGGGATGAGGAGAATTCTCTCGGCACGAGTATGTTCGACGGGCACAGGGGCGGAGACGGCATCTCTATCAGCGTGGATGGCATTCAATGGCTTCCAGTCTGGAATGCGCCAAATCACAACAGCGATGGGAATTGGTCTGGGAGCAAGATCAACCTGTCTCTGGCGGCAGCCGAGGCGGGGATTGATCTCGATTCGGACTGCTATATCAAGTTTCAACAGAGTGGCCGAGACAATAGATATTCCAATGCCAAGCGAGGCTGGGACAATCTTCAAATTACCGGCCATGCCTCCTCGGATTGGTACAGTTTTACCTTGGAAAAAGACGAAATCATCTCCGTCACGCTGGCAAATCTGGATGGCACGGATGAAGGCCGGATGATCTTTCGTGATGCGGCGGGTAACAAACTCACTGAAGGCCAGACCCTCGGCGTCCAGGCAGCAAGCCTTATCGGGATATTCTGTGCGCCAGAAACCGGCCGGTATTACGTGCAGATGACCAGCGACGACCGGTACAACCTGCTGGTCACCAGGAATGCCACGTTCGATTCCCATCCCAAACACAACTTAGACGTCGTGCAGGATATTACGGCCACTGGGAATGTGCTGGGCCATTGGAGCTCGATCGATCGGTTTTCCTTCGTAGCCAAGGCCGGAGACATTCTGACGATCGAAACGCACGATCTGATTCAAAGCGGCCATGGCCAGGCGGACCCAATGATCAGGCTTTTGGGTCCGGACAGGAAGACGATCGCCGAAGATCTGGATGGCGCTGCGGACGGTCGCAATGCTCGGCTTACCTACACGGTGGAAGCTGGAGGTAAGTATTACCTTCATGTCAGAACTACCGACGGCATGGCGCCGTATCTCTTGACGGTTTCCGGCTACACAGCTCTGCCAAGTATGCTCACGGCCCGGACGGATCGCTTCCTACTCGAACAGAACTCGCCGCAATCCCAACTGACACCCTTGGCGAACGATCTCCATAGTGAGGATGTCTGGCACTGGGCGGGCATCGAGCAAACCTCCCAGGTCAGCCACGGCGAGTTAACCATCAGTGAAGACGGCCAATCTGTTCTGTACGAGCCGGACGCAGGGTACACGGGCATGGACGAATTCACCTATACCGTCCGCAACCAAGATGGAATGACCGATACGGCCGTGGTGACCATTCATGTAGCGCCGCCGAACGGTCCGAATCTGGTCGCCTTCGCAAACGAAAAGCAAGCATCCGGCTATGATGACTGGCATCTCCGCCATCCGGGAATGGATCTGCCGGACATACTCGTGCCTGGCGATAAGATGCGGATTCCGATCCTGCTCGCCAATGCAGGGGATCAAGCCATCGACGGGCCGGTCGAAGTGGTTCTCTACGCCTCTCAAGATGAGATTTTTGACGGGCAAGACCCTGAACTTGCTCGCCTGACGATCAAACGCCTGCGGCTGGCCCCGAATGAATCGAAGTCTGTTAAGGTCTCATTCGTGTTGCCATCTACGGTTTATAATGGCGATTACTATCTTGTAGCGCAGGCAGACGCTCAAGGCCAATTGACCGAGAGTAATGAAATCGACAATGCGGTGGTCGGGGGGCCGCAACACACGGTGGCGTGGGTTTTTGGCTCGAATATTCTCGGCCGAAAGAAGACCAAGCTGGTGACGGTCGATCTGGCGGGAACCCCCGTTACGTACAGCCTCAAGGGCTCCGGTCTCGGCGGAGTGGAAGTCGATGAGTTCGGCGTCCATCATGTCGGACTGTTCTACACCGACGCCAAATCCAGCCTGAAGATTCAGACGAAGGGCAAGAATGTGACAACGGCGGTCGCAGAGATCTATATGGATACGCATTTCGGATCCGTCGATGCCCGAACCACCGACCTTCTCGGCTCTGTGCTTGCAAAGGGTGTCCTTGGCAAGCTGCGTCTGGCCAAAGCTCTTCCTGGCTCGATAGTGGACATTCGCGGGAGGAATCAGCCCACAACTATGGAATTTGCGGAAATCTGGGGGCTCAGTATCCAGACGAGAGGCAGGATCGAATCCTTGAAGCTCATCGAGTGGCTGGTGAACCCCGAGCAAGAACCCCAAGCGGCTCCAGACATCCAAGCCGATTCGATCGGCAAGCTGACGGTGACGGGGAAGAAGGCCAATCCGCGCAAAGGCATTAAGGGCTCGGATGGCCATTTTGAAGCAAATATGTCACTCATTGAGAATTTGGGCAAAACAAAAATCGCAGGCATTGTAGCCAATGCTTCGTGGAACATCGGCTTGAACATGGGAGACCTCACCGCAATGTTAGGTGCGTTCAACAGCACCATTCGGACAGGGGGCAGCATGGGCAAAATCGTTCTTGGCGCGACGAGCGGAAGTGATTTTCTGGCCGGCTGCAGAAACGAGGTCACTCGACATGCGCAGAGCGCGGACGATTTCGCATCGGAGCAGACCATTAAGTCGGTGAAGATCAAGGGAGTGAAGGACCAGTTCGTGGATCCTACCCGCCGGTACTACATCGATAGCAACTTCTCTGCTGCGAGCATCGGCAAAGTCAGCCTCATGAATGTGGACTTCGACAACGACAACACCACGTTTGGATTGTTCGCCCTGGATGAAGCCGAGAGTGGAATCAAATCGATCACTTATCGGGATACCGAAACCAAAGACAAGTGGAAATGGCCGTTCAAGCAGATGGAAGTGCGCAGTTATCCCGACCTGATGATTCGATTGTTATAAGCATCGACTAGCGGTGGCGGGATTTGCCCCTTCTACCTCCTGATATTTGATCGTTGATTGTGGTAGCTAAGTTGGCTTGAATAAGTGGATTACGCGATTGGGCTTGAGTAAATAATAGTTCAATTCCAGGCTGGTGCCCTTGTCTAGTTCCTTGTCAAATAGGTTCGCGACAATTTCGATCCGACTGATTTGAACGGCCAGTTAGAGGTGTCTCTTTTGACTGCGAATCAAAGCCTGACAAACTCTCTTAACCTGGATCAGTTTTCTTGTCAAATTCTTGTCAAAAACGGTGATAAACCACTGAAAGGTCACTGACAACTCACTGACAAGTGTCGGGGAAATGTCGCTTGCTGGGGGTTGCTCAAGCCCATAACAAAAAAGGCTTTTCACCTTGTTATGGGCGAAAAGCCTCACTACGCCGCGGAGGACTCGAACCTCCGACACGCTGATTAAGAGTCGTTGCTTGAAACGATTGGCCACACGCCATAATTCTTTAGTTAGCAATAAGTTGGCTCCAATAGTAAGCCTGCCAGCGACACCGTTCTTGTCAAAATTCTTGTCAAATAATCTTGAGAGGATTATTTGGGTGGCTTAGCGGTAACAGGTTTGGGGTCAAGAACTCTTCGATCTCGTGGCCGCCCTATAAATAGGCGGGGAAAACACTGTCCATTATATGTTCCTCTGACGGAAATCCATCGAATCGCGAAAGCAGCGGCTCGACCCCCTTGACAAGGAATGCTATGCTGTTCGCGAGCGTCTGCGCGATAACGAAGTTCATCGCGATGACCGCCAGCGGACGGCGGCAAGGAACAAGGCGAACGATCCGAGGTTTCGCGGGTGATGAATAGGAATAACCGCAGAGGAACAACACGCTACACCTGACAGCCCCTCCGCTATCGCTTCGGGGCCGCAGGTGAGTGTCAACGTTGGATGTGGAAGGAGAAAGGAGTAATAGATATGGGTGATAAGGGAAAGAAGGATAAAGACAAAAAGGAACACCAGAAAAAGACTCAGCGTAGTCCAAAGGAAAAACGACAATTGAAAAGAGAAAAGAAGAAATGAACTTGACCTGCCCCTTTTTTCTGTACCAACCTGAATGAGAGTCAGGCCAATGCTTCTGCCTTGTGTTCCGGAGGGTTCGGCTACGCCTCACCATGCGCAGCAGCACATGTGCAACGTAAAGACTCTCTCTTGAATTGCGGCGGAAATATGGGCAGGTCATGCAATGCCCTTGCAAGCGGAATACCTGACGGCACTGCAAGAGGCTGGAATACAATTGCAGTGGAATAGGTCAGTGGACTGGCGCAAAGCATGCCCTCGGCTGTCTGGACAGACGGGTGGCAAACCCAGGAGCAATAGAGACCAACAATGGACCTGACCATCAGAATTGCCGGAGAGGCGGGACAAGGGGTCGTGACAGCGGGCCAGCTACTCGTGCATTCGTTTGCCGACCTCGGGCTGGAGGTGCTTGCCACCCGAAGCTATATGTCGCGGATTCGAGGCGGATTGAACTGGTACGACATTCGTATTGCCGATCACGTTCTGTTCGGGCCGGCGAGGAAGGCAGACCTTCTGGTCGCCCTTAATGACGAAGCTGCGGACATCCTTCGCGGCGAAGTTACATCTGAAGGACTGATCCTTCACAATAGCGCAGAAGGCAACGGGGATATCAATATAGATCTCGAAGCCGTAGCCGAACAGGTAGGAGGAAACAAACTCTACTCGAATACCTTAGCAGCTGGAGCAGTGATCGGAATCCTGGGTTACGAACTAGAGAAGTTGGAACTTTGTTTGACGAAGCAATTCGCCAAGAAAGACTCGCAAGTTCTTTCAGGCAATATCGCCTGCGCAAGACGGGGCGCAGAGCTTGTGTCCGACGAGTCGAGACGGCTACAAGCCCCAAAACCCTCTGGCCAATCAGGACAAGTCTGTGATGGCGCGACTGCCGTAGCGCTCTCGGCCGCAGTCAGCGGAGTCAAATTCGCCACGGCCTATCCTATGACGCCGGCCACGGCGACCTTCACCTACCTGGCACGAGTGGCCGACCAATACGGAATTGTCGTAGAACAGGCGGAGGACGAGATTGCTGCCGTCAACATGATTTGCGGAGCCACTTATGCCGGCGTGCCTGCATTGACTATGACCAGTGGCGGGGGTTTTGCGCTGATGACCGAGGGATTGAGCCTTGCCGGCATGATGGAACTTCCGATCGTTATACTCATCGCTCAGCGCCCTGGCCCTGCGACAGGTCTTCCCACGCGCACTGCCCAGGAGGATCTACTTTTCGCACTGAGGGCGGGACATGGCGAGTTCCCCCGGGCGATCTTCGCCCCCGGCACGGTGAGACAATCATACGACCTGACGCGCCGAGCGTTGGAAACGGCCCACAAGTATCAGACACCTGTCTTGATACTCACCGATCAATTCCTTCAGGACATGGAACAAACCATCGAGGAACTCGATGAGAACTCCAATTCAATTGACCGATGCATCATGACAGATGTCAGTGAGGACTACATCCGGTATGCCTTGGCCGGAAACGGTGTTTCGCCCCGTGCGATTCCCGGCGGAGAAGTGTTTGTTGTCTGTGACAGCGATGAGCACACGGACGACGGTCATCTGACCGAGGATCTCGGTGCGCATGTCGAGCAACATGACAAACGCATGCGCAAACTTGACGCCATTACCAAAGAAGCGCTCGATCCTGAACGATTCGGCCCCGAAGATGCCAGTATCCTCCTGCTGACTTGGGGGTCGACGTATGGCCCGGCTCGCGAAGCAGTGGAACTGCTCTGCCAGCGGGGATTGTCCGTCGCCATGTTGCACTTCGCGCAGGTCTGGCCGATCCGTCGCGATGCTGTGCAATCGACCATAGGATCACCGCAACGGGTCATTTCCGTCGAAGCCAACTGCACGGGGCAATTCGCCAACTTGCTGAGATCGATCGGTGTTCTGGGTGAATGCGAATTGCTTACCAACTACACCGGCCTACCATTCACGGGCGAACAAATCGCCGAAAGGGTTGCAGAATGAACCTAGCCAAGGCTGACACGCGTCCCGCATGGTGCCCAGGCTGTGGCAACTATCCACTGCTCAAGGTATTCGATGAGGCACTGGATGCCGCAGACGTAGATCGAAACATGCTGGTGTTAGTCTCTGGCATCGGGCAGGCGGCAAAGCTACCCCATTACACCAAGGCGAACGTGTTCAATGGTCTTCACGGCCGCGCGTTGCCAGCAGCGACCGGAATTAAACTTGCAAATCACAAGCTCAATGTCGTGATCACCAGCGGCGATGGGGACATGTACGGCGAGGGCGGCAATCACTTTATTCACGCCGTCAGGCGGAACGTCGGCATCAAGGCCTTCGTTCATAACAATCAGGTCTACGGCTTGACAAAGGGACAGGCCTCACCGACCAGCGACATGGGGATGGTCACAAAGATCCAGACGCACGGCGTCGTGAGCTTGCCGTTCAACCCGCTTGCCATTGCCATCGTCGAAGACTGTTCATTTGTAGCACGTTCCTTCACGGGCACCCGCGATCATCTGCGGGAAATGATGGTCCAAGCATTGCAGCATGAGGGAGGCTTTGCCCTCTTGGACATCCTTCAGCCGTGCCCTTCGTTCAACAGGCAGAACACTTTCAAGTGGTATAAGGACCGCATCAGGCCCATTGAAGAGAATCATGATCCTTACGATAAGGCAGCCGCTTTGGGATTGGCCCTTAGATGGGGCGACGAAATCCCAATCGGCATTCTGTACCGAAACAACCGCGATAGCTTCGAGGCTGGCCAACCCGTGCTGGCCGAGAAGAGTCTCGTCGAACAATATGCCTCCAGCGAGAGTTGAAATCTAGACGTTCTTTGTTAACTTAATATTTTGTCCTTCCAAGCGGTTGGCTGTCTCACCGGAGATTTCAAGCAGCTTGGCGGTAATAGTGTTTGAGTAGCCCTCCG
>SDBT01005601.1_pt1 | contig 21025 bp, 22 predicted proteins | sample 2277101 | NCBI WGS metagenome assembly SDBT01 (sample SAMN10404973, study PRJNA504765) | marine sediment metagenome | isolation source: marine sediment core GS10_PC15, 103 cmbsf | place: Arctic Ocean: Southern Knipovich Ridge | collected 2010
AATCTACCCCCTCCAATGATGCACGAATCTACCCCCAATGATAATGATGTATGGGATTCTTATAAGACGAAGATGGAAATTCGATAGTACCCCTTCCAACACACGAGCTCGAATATACCCCCTCCTATATGGTGCGAGTGTATTCGTTGCCTTTTTAATGGACCGTACTATCGATAGAAAGTAGCGCACTAATATTAGAAAAACCTAAAGAGGAGTGTGTGACAACATAACAACAAAGGTGGTACTTATATGGTGCGAGTGTATTCGTTGCCTTTTTAATGGACCGTACTATCGATAGAAAGTAGCGAATCGCGCGCTGACACGTGTATTAGGGAGCGCTCTTTTCCTTGGTACACTTTTCGAGTTTCTGTGCGGGAAACGCCTCAGTTTGTGTTGTTTGGTTTCGGTTTTTCGTGGGGTTTTCGATTTTTCGTGGGGTATGGCTGCTAAAGATGCGATGGGCGACTGCCGCTTTAGGCAATGGATGAAGGATGGAGGGACTTTTCCTGCATTCCCTATTCCCTCTCCTCCTCCATCTCCTCCCTCTCCTCCTCCTCTTCCCACTCCTCCTTCACCCTCTCTTGCGACTCCACCAACTTCGCCCCTTTGGATCACGATGGTTAAGCGCAACAATGGCCCGACTTGGATGGCATGCAATGATAAGAATGAGACACCAGAGGGGGATGAGATAGCCTGGAGTGTGGGGTTATGGAGTTCAGATGAGGAGAGTGATGTCAATGTGACGATGGCACAGGAGGTACCACTCTCTCCAGTGAACCAGGGACCGATTCATTGGGCCGATCCATCGACGCCCCCTCGACCGACCCAAGTTTGGAATGCTCCTCCCAAGAAGTCGCATGGGCCTCGCAAGCGGATTACTGCAAGGAAGTCGACACTTCCCATCAGCAGGAGGCCTCTGGCATCAGATGCAATGAAGTATTGGGCCACTCCTTTTGACAGTGATGAAGAGTGAAGAAAAATTTTCTTCTCTTCAGTTTTTTTTAATAAAACTGGTTTTACTGAAAAAAACAATTTTTTAATAAGGAGTAAAGGATCTGGAGCAGGGGCCGATACATTTTTTGTGACCAGGACGCATGGAAGATAGGAGAAGGACGCTATTGTCTTCATCAGGATCCGTGGGTGAGTAGGGACGAAGATCAATGACTTCTTCGGGTTCTTCTTCTTTTTGATTCAATCCAAGCATGATAATATCGCGAGAAAGGAACAAAGGGAGATGGCGATCGTTTTTCTTGGCCAGGATGGACAGGTGGCACTGCTTGATGATAGTTTTCCTGGTTTCCATGGGGAGTATGTTCTCGAATGTGGGAGATTGGAAGAAAGCGGCACTGAAGAAGTATTTCATGAAGAAGATGTCACCCTCATCGAACATCAAGTTGGGAAGGTCAACGAGATATGTCGCTTTGTAGAATGCAGTGGCGAGGAGCACCATGAAAACTCTTTCGGGTTTCGTAGCATTCAGTAGGTAAACAAAGAAATCGTCCGTCCTATCCCAACAAACAAGAGCATAGAAATAGCCAAGCACCAAGGTTCGGAGAGAGGTGTTGGTTATCCCCGGGTTGTGCTCTATTGGTCCATGGTCCTCCGAGCAGTCTATTCGCCCATGATCCGAGCAGATGTTGGCGTACTTCAATTGGAGGATCAGATCGGATGGCTTGGCGAGATTGTAGATCGTAAGGCATTCTTGCAGTGTAACCGTTCCATTATCATTCAAGAGTGATTGGTGGATCTGGTTGTGATCGTGGATCGCTCTCACCAGTTGTTCTTTTTCGTGCATTTCACGCAACTCACGGGAACATTCCTCTATATTGAACAAATAGGAACAAAGAAACATGGTGTTTCAATGGGAAAGTAGAAGAATGGACCAAAAAAGAAGGGAGAAAAGGGTCGATGACATGGCATGGAATGATTGGTGGTTTAATGGACCCTGCCATCTCATTCCAATAAAAAAAATGTCACGAGGTTAGTTCTTGGAATTCGTGGCTCTCAAAGGGGATTATATGACGTGTCGCCCAACGATTGGACGCGGGCATGGGAATTAGTGGCTCTTAAAGGGTATCATTTGGGTGTGGTGTAGGGACGCTTTTTTGGTCTTTTTTTTGTTTACCAGAACTGGAGGGAATTTGAAGGGATGTCTGGTGCGTCAAGGTATGCTTTTCGCACGCGCTCTCCAGCACAACAGCAAGTCGCAGCAAGGGTGATTGCAAGAGGGAGAGGAGGAAGAGGGAGAGGGAGAGGAGCACCTGTTCTGGTTCAAGCACCACCACCACCACCACCACCGCCACTGGCACAGCAACTGGCACCACCCCAACTGCAGCCGCTGCAAGGTGGTCTCAACCCGAACCTCGCAAATGTTCGTAATCAACTCGTGAATCGACAACACCAATTCCAGCAACGAGTACGAGGAACAGGGCAACCTTTCGTGGAGTGGAGACGCGATGTTTTTAATGTATTGGGGTTTTCCCACGATCTCCAACAAGCAATCACTCCCCAGGTGTTTAGGAACCGAAGAGCGGGACCCATAATTACCGAGGCGGTGGGTGGATGGTTGAATGATCCACAGAACTTCAATCGGTTGACCACACTCATGAGAGATCGAAGTGCGAGAGGGATCCAAACTGTTACTTTCAGAGATAATCCCAATCCGGCAACAGTGGCATTAGCCGTTCTGCACTTACAGGCAACTGCAAGCGCAGAGAGCGCGAATTTTCGTTATATCATCGATGTTCGTGGTACTTTGAATGGTCAACCTCGACAGGTGGCTCGAACGATCAGTCAACAGGATCATCAATTCATCACGAGATTGGTGTCGGGTGTTACTACCGGACAAATTGGTGGACTCACTCTCGACGATGAGGATCAGACCGAAAGCGACCAGGAGTTGCAATTCATAACGGGAGGGATGGATGTCCAAGAGGTGCGCATTCTGAGAGTGGCGAGAGGTCTAGTGGTCCCACCGATAGGTGACGATGAACACGAAGTGGCAATTGGAGCGCAGCCAGGAGTAATGGTGCCATTGGTACCATCAGGTGAAGTACATCCGTTCCACAGTTCGGGGAGAGGATCGTCTTCGGGGTCTTTTTTTGGTTATTGGTTGGACGAGAGATGGCCGGAGGACATGTCCATGGTGCAGGTGTTCAAGAAGAGCCAGCAAAGCGAGTTGGGATGTGGGAAGGTCAAGCTCGAAGGAGCTTTTTTCGAACTCGGATGTCTCGCTAATTCCTTTCTCGTTCAAGGAATGGAAGCGGAACGATTGATACATGTAATGGAGATCATCAGTGGCACCGCAAATCCGAATTTTCCCACGTCATGTCTGAGAGTTCTCAGCGAGAGGCTGAAGATCAATATTCGATGTGTCCTGTACGATCGTCAACACCGATCCAAAGGAAGACGAACCATCGACCACATGGGAGGAGGGCTCGACGAAGACGCTCACTGGTATACGCTGGGAAGGATCGAGAATCATTTCGTTCCCGACATCGACAGCGGATGGGGGAAAAAGGCCGCCAGTAATTTTCTTTTGTATCGCAAGGAGCTCGGCGAGAAGGCGTTCGAAGAGATATCCCTCGAGCGAATCAAGAAGGCCAGTGCGGTGGTTCAGTACGATTCAGTCAGACCGAAACGATTGAAGATCATCAACAAACAAAAAACGCTGACCTATGGTGAATTGCTCTGTATTTTGGTGTACGGTGTCGATCCGATGTGTAGGGTGAATGGAGAAATGAGAGATAAGGAGGTGGTGGGTCAACTACCACTGGTGACGATGATGGAGCCCGAAGATTATTGTTTGAAGGCTTCTCTTTATTCCAGGTTCAAGAAACAGTTCGCTTCTCGAGACCTGCCCACATACAAAACCGAGAACGAAATGGAGGAATGGATTCGCAGCAGCAGCAAGGAGATGACGAAAAAGAAGCAGATTCTTCTCAGCGATCACTTTGGGATGCGGGCCTATCCACTCACGGCGGAATTGGGAGCTCAATATATTTTCAGGGATACCCACGGAAAAAGAATACACGGCAGGAGAGGGTATGCGGTGATAGACGATCATTATCATCGGATGGGACACACCGTCGGATACGAATGGTGTTTTCGCGACAAGTATGTTCTTCCCAGTGGATCTACTTCTGATCGGACCGGACAAATTCTCTTCGACGTACCGCAATGGTATACGGTATTGACCATGGATTCCGAGACGTACTGCAGCAAAGAGATCGATCCGAAGACGGGTCTAGAAATTTTGAGACATCGGCCCTACATGTTTTGCGTCGCGTATTTCCAAGACGACGACGGACGGGTGAAAAATTTCAGAGAGATGAACGGGGAGTTGTACAGACGCGAATGTGCGAACTTTAATGCGTTTTCGAGGTTGTCTTTCTACGATCGGATTATACATGGAGGCTTTAAGACCGTAAATAATGTGGGTGTGGGTGGAGCGCATCTCGTGATCGAGACATTCAGAGGAATCACTTGCGCCCAGGACGTATGCGATTTTTTCGCCAGCGACAGGTTCAGGGATTATCACCTTCACGTGGTTTCTCACAATGCCCACTACGACATCAACATGCTCGTAGGGTTTTCGGACGCCATCATCACGGCGGGTATCATCAAGAGCGCCAATCGGTTGAATACGGTCACGATGGAGAGCGGAGGAAAGGTTTCCAATCACCAATGCTCGTATGCGGTCACGGGTATTCCTCTCAGAGACTTTGCGGAGACCTTCGATCTCGATGTCGGCAAGGAGTACATGCCTTACGATATATACACGAAGGAAAATTTGTTTATGGATAATGGTAATCAAATATCCCCTTTTTTGGATGCGACTCAGTTGCTCGAAGATGTGTGGGAGATAGCGGGAGCTCCGAGTCTCGAGGTGTTCAAGGAAAGTTATGCAAAGTCTTGTTATACAGGCAAGATTTTACAAGTAGTGATCGACAATGACAGGTTCGAGGATTCCCCCTATTTCCATTTGTGGCGGTATGCGGAGTATTACTGCAAGATGGATTGCGAAGTTTTGATGAAGGGGTTTCTGAATCTTCGCTACGAACTCTTTCATCTCCCCATCCCAGACGATACGAGATCAGAAAATGAGTGGAGTCCCTGTCGATTGGATATTATTCATGCGGCTTCTCTTCCTCAATACGCGAGTCATTACATGGGAAGATGTGGGGTTTTCGATGGGGTGTATCAATTCAAGGGTTCGATCAGAGAATTTATTTCCAGAGGGGTGGTGGGTGGAAAGTGCATGATGATGGGGAATGCGCCTCATCACGTCGTAGGAACCCACGTATCGGGAGATCACGATTGCGATGTCGAGATAGATGATTTTGATGCCTGTAGTTTGTATCCCACCGCCATGCAACGAATTGCAGATGAAGGGAAGGGATTCACCACCGGTTTACCGAAATTCGTCAATTTAATCAATGATGAAACCGGCACTGGGCCTCTTGGACTTCCCAAAGAATTGGAAGATGTCCATCAATTCTTTGCTTCCGTTCGTGTTCATGGTCTCGGGCGTCCTCTTCTCATCCCGATCATTAGCGTCACGGACAATGAAGACAACGAAGGAGGAGGGAGACATTTCACCAATCATCCGAATGGAGCCTCGATGGTGATAGATCGCATCACATACGAAGATATATGCGAACATCACGAAGGTGCATCGATAGAGTTCAAACAGGCACTGTATTGGACGAAACCCTGTGGAAATACTCGCATAGGACCGGTCATACAATACCTTTATTCGTCGAGAATGGAATTGAAAAAACAAGGCAAGGGGGCCGCGCAGCAAGCGAGGAAGTTGACGATGAATTCTGCATACGGACGCATGATCATGAAACCCATAGAGAAGAAACTTTTTTTTATCGAGGGAGAGGAAAAAATATTTCATTACATTGCCCGACACTCCACCTCGCTCGCGACCGCCAATTTTATTCGATCGGACTTTGCCGTCGTGGATCGTCACATGCCGGTCTTCGAACATTTCTCGACACCTCATTTGGGAGGTCATGTTTTATCCATGGCAAAGAGGATCATGAACGAGGTGACGACATTGGCTCACGACAACGACATTTTGATTCATTATATGGATACCGATTCCATGCACATTGCCAAGAAGAATATTCCTCTTCTCTCCACAGCATTTTTGAAGAAATACAATCGTAAACTGGTGGTGACACCCGGAGTGGAGACGTGTCTCTCTTCCGCAACAGAGGCAATGGGGAGATTTCATTCCGATTTCAAAGGGTTGGGAAAGGCCTATACCTCCCCCGTCTCGACGGAGTTTATTGTCGTGGGGAAAAAGGCTTATTACGATCGTCTCATGGTGCACGAAACGACGATACCGGAAGGAGAGAGAACGACCGAAAATGCGACCTACTACGACCACATCAGAATGAAGGGAGTTCCCACTGAATGTATCAAGAAGTATGCGATGGATCACGGAACGACGGTGAGAAAACTCTTCCTATGTCTCCTCGAAGGGGAACCGCTCGAATTCGATTTGGTCAATGGATCCACGAGATTCGAAATGACCAAGGCATTCGAAACCAATACGCGAGTTTCCTTTACGAGAGGGGTCCAATTGGATTTCAAAAAGATAGAGAGAGCAAAGGAGGACTGGAAACTGAATGGTTGGCCCGCCGAGATGTTTCCTTACGTGTATTTGAGTGGCGAATCGCCATTGGCATTACCTCCTTTGGTTTCCAGCCCAACCGCAACTTCGGAAGTGATGCATGCTGCTATTAATCTATTGCTGCTTGATGCGGAGCTGGACTCGACCATTGATACCGAACGTTTCATACCTCACAATGGTATATGCATTTCCCCCTCTGTCTCTCCCATTCTCTCTCCTGCTTCCCCCGATTCCATCTGTCAATTAGCGTATGACAATGATAGGATGGATGGCCCCTCGGACCTCGATAATATGTTCTGCGAGATGTCTCCAGGATTGGACTTAGGGTTTCTCGATGACAATGCAAACAAGTAATAAAATTTTGGTTCATTTTTTTTTTTATTCAAAAGTGGAATTCAAAATGCCGAAACAAAACGGACAGAGACGACTATTACTGCGGACGACCAGACCCATCAAAGCGCTCGGTAAAATGCTGACTCCCACATCCAAGAAAAGAAGGCCGATCATTGTCAAACGCCCACACGGCCCACGTGGCCCATATCGCTTTAGAGGACCCGCAATGCTGAAATGATAAAAGTCTTTTTATTTTGGTTCATTTTTTGTTTTTCTTCTATTTTCTCGTACTTTTGTTTTGAAAAAAAAAAAAGAAGAATGCCGCGTGGGTCGCATCGTCGTAAGAAAAAGAAATCGCCCATGTATAGGAAACCACGCAAATTTGTCATGCGCACGAAAGAAGGGTTTAAAACAATGAATCCTACGCTCTCTCAAAAGAGGAAAACCAAATACATTCGGTACTATCCTAGAACCGGAGAACACTACATTCCGCCCGGAGGCTCGTTTTTGGACCCCTTTGGGTTTAGGGGAAACCCATAAACACTCATTTCATTTTACATTACGTCTATTTTTGTTTTTACTTTTTTTGAAAAAAAAAAAGATGGCGGCGAAAAAGATGAAAGGAAAAAAATACGTTTCCTATCACCACAAAAAAAAAAAAGGAACGCACGGAGTCAAAAAATTGGCACAGAAGGCGAGGAGACTGGGCAAAAAATACAAGGTCGGAAAAAAGATCATGAAGTACGGACCTGGGATTGCAGCGGCAGGTCTCACGGCAGGCGGGATTGCGGCGAGTCTTGCGACAGGAAATCCAATTCCCCTGATGGCGGGAGCGGCTGCAGGACAAGGCATCAAGCAATTGTCCCAAGACATGAGGTCCGCTCATACGCGACCTGCAATGGTACACAGAAATCACACCAGCACCGATGTTGCAGTGTCTCCCACCGGATCCAGGACGAGATAATAAAATATCTTTCTTTGGTTCATTTTTTGGTTTTCCGAAAAAAAAAAAGAAATGCCGAGCAACCGAGGCCGAAAAAAAACACAGTACAAAAAAAAAAAGTCTCCAAGTTTAAGGCGTTACTTTAAAAAACAACCATTGAGGGCTACGGCCAAGTTTTTGACGTTGCAAGCCCATAGAGACCCGAAATTTACAGGACGAATGCCATCTCTCAAAAGTCAGACGAAACGTGCCAGAAATCGTTCCAGCACCGATGTTGCGGTATCTCCCACCGGATCCAAGACGAGATAATAAAATATCACTCATCACTTTAAAAAAAGTATTTTAATCAATCCATCTCCTCCATCATCTGCTGTGCTTTTTCCCACATTGGAGGTTCTGGGGGGAAGTCCAAGACCTCTTGACGCGCCCATTCCGCGTCTTCTAATGCCAATGCATCCTTCTCGCGTTGGAGATTTCCGACCGATGGTCCCAACGATGGTTTTTCCGAATAAAGATAGGCACTCGCTGCTGCCGCACTCAGCGCCAAAGCGGCCGCACCGATCCTGGGTCCATGTTTTTTCAGTTTTTTAAGGATTCCGAACCTCCTGTCGAACCTCTTCAATTTCCTTCCGAGTTTTGATGGCATTTTAAAAAATAGACCAATTCCTCTATTTTGTTTTTTCCCAAAAAAAAAAAATGCCATCGAGGATCGGAAGAAAATTGGGTCGGTTCGACAAAAAATTTGGCGTCTTGAAAAAAGTCAAAAAATATGGGCCCAAGATAGGAGCAGCAGCACTGGCGCTGGGAACGATTGCGGCAGGAGCCTATGTGTCACGCCAAACACCATCACAAGGAATGCAACAGAGATATCCAGAAAGGCCACAACATCACGTGATCCCCCAGGACGTTCGACAGATAATGGAAGCTCACAAACAAGAACAGGCAATGGCAAAAGAAAGTTTTTTCCAAATGCAGGAACCACTTGCATGGAGAGAAGGTCAAGTGATACATGTGGGTAGGGGGAGAGCGGGAATTGACGATTAAAATTTAATCACTGGCTTGTGTTTTAACCCTTGATGTTTTTAGATTTTCTTTCGACTTCATGAGATTGAATCTTCATCCAATGACCATCACTCAACCAAAACGTTACGCCATAAAGAACCTTGTCGTCCCAAATTGACCCTAAATTGTCCCCAATATTTTCTAGGTAAACCCCAACCCATTCACGGGCTTCCTCTTCGTCTTCGAAGACTACTTTCACATTTCCAGTCTCATTTGACAGTGTGTTTCCCATCATCACGATCCACACCGAGTCCATTGAATTGAATTGAAATGGGTAGAAGAATTAATGCATCTCCCATGAGTGGGTCAGTACGCTAAAACATTGGTGGCAAAACCCATTGGTGGCAAAACCCATTGGTGGCAAAAACCTATGATATTTTATTCCACAAGGAAATCTTGTCCTTTCTCTGATCGTAGTAAAGAATGTGATCATCCATGCACTGTCTCATTTTTTGTGCCACGACACTCACCCTTTTATCTTCGGACAGAGAAGGTAACAGTTCTTTGACATTTCCCAAAACGAACCCTTTTAACATATATTCCCATTGGTCGAACCGCATCGGGAAAAGGTACATGTTATGGACGGAAGATCGTTGGGCGGGGTTCATTAATTTTTCGTATTGAATAGAAATGACGGTGGAAATGTTGGAGTTGCGGAGGGTGAGAATGCATTTGGTGAGGAGCATTCCTCTCAGTTGGAGAATGTCATCGAATATCACCAAAAATTTGAATTTGTTGTGGGTCGAATCGTTGAGTTTTTTGAGGACTTGGAGGATTTTAGGACAGAAACGATCGGTGAGAATCATTTTCTCCTTTGCGAGACTGGAGAGATCGGCAAGAGGCTCGGCGTTGGCAGATTCCGTGAAGAATATGATGGCATTGTACATTCTTATTTCGTCCTCCGTGAGACTGTTGAGTTGATTTACGATGAAGGTGGTTTTTCCACTGAAAGATTTACCCACAATTGCATAAGTGGTCCCAGAAGGTTCGGGAGAAAAAATACTTTTAGAGGGAATGGGAAGAGCCTTCTCTTCGATTTCGTGACACAGACGTGCAGGGTCGTCGGAGGTCAATTGAGTTCTGTCCGTTCCTTCCTGTGCTCCGGTGTTTGATGGTTTTTCGTTGGGATAATACGAACCACCACGAGAGTCGGTCCTCAATCGATAGGTTCGACCCTCCTTCTCGTATTTTTGAAGAATAAATTTTCCTTCCTTTCTGTTTGAGACGCGTCTGAGAAAATGATAGAGTTGGTTGGCGAGTCCTTTGGAAGAGAATTTCGAATGAATGGCTTCTACGCCGAACGAGGAAAAGAGTCGGAGGGCAGCGCCCACCACGATGTCGACGTTCCATTTATCGATGTGACGGAAATTGGATGGAACGACCACATTGAAAATTTTGTTTTTGTGTTTGCCCGTCTCCTTGTTGATGTATGCAATGCTGATTCGATAACCCGATGGTATTTTGGCCCCCGTGATGGTCAGGGGGGTCGTATCGTCCATTTTTTCACTTCAAAAAAGAAATGAGTGCAATTATCAGACTACAACGACAACTCCAAAACCCAAATTCGGCCCGTACTCCTTTCAACCCTAGAATACCACAACAGGTGCACACGCCCAGATCACCTCACTATAGCGGGAGCGGCGGTTACGGCGATGTCGAAAACAGAAAATCAAGAAAAAGGAAAAAGAAAAATGGCACCTTGCGTACGGTGATAGAAGAAGTGTTTTCCGATGAGGAGGACGAAAAGACGAAAAGAAAAAAAAAGAAAGCAAAGAAAAAGAGTAGAATAGAGAAATTATTTATGGAGAACGAGGTCTCATCCACCGACGACGACGAAGATGAAGACAAATCCGTGGCATGGGATCCTCCCCATATCATGGACGAATTAAAAGATCCGGCAGTCGTCACCAATCTTCCCACGATTATTTCTTCGATCAAGGGAGAAGATGAGGACGAAGAAATTGTTTGGGATCACGGCCAAACCAAAAAAGGAAAAAAATCGGACCGAAATTTATTCGATTGGTTGGAGGCCTATGCGGCTCACGAGTGTCGTCGCAAGAGGGGACTGGACGATTTAATTTTCGAAGATGGTGGTGGCAATGCCCCACCACCACCACCTCCACCCAAAAAAAGGAAAAGAAAATAATATATTCATTCTCTCTCTTTCCCTTTCCCTTTTTCTTCCTCTTCCTCTTCCTCTTCAGAAGAGACATATTTCAAGGGTTCATAAAAATAGCAGAGAACCATCACCCCATTCCCATGCTCTAGGGCCCACTTACACACTCCCGATGTCAAGAAACTTTTGAATTCATTAGTGTCTCGGAACCTGTAATGAATCTGGTCATCGCTTTCGAACGTTTTACATTCTTCTAACGTTTCACAATCATCCATACTCAATTTTCTCTTTTTTTTGGTTTCGTTGATGGCATTAAAAGAAAAAAAATGTGGACCTAAACGAACGAGATAACCGTACGTTGGAACCCTAATTCAAACGGAAAAGAGCCCAGAAACCTGCTCGGTTAGATCCGAGTTTTTTCTTTATTAAAAGGTCACATATAGGTAAAAAGAAATGCCCAATTCGTTGTTCGGAATGCTGCTAAACCCTAAAAGGTCATCCTCTATCACTGGAAAAACTGCGTCCAGTATATCACCGAACTCGTCCCTCACCTGAAAATCCAAAAATTTTTGAAATTGTTTTTGGGGGTTGACAATTTGAATGTTCGGGGAATCCGTTTCGACCGATGTGTCGGAGAAGAACGCTCCAAAGAAGGTGTCCCCGGTGTGGAGTTGACTCGAGACATCGAAAATGGCAACAATACTCCCTCCTTGCGTCCCACTCGAAGTCTTCGATTCGGCAAAAGCGAATTGATTCACTGCGGCGGAATGAAGAGTGAGGTAACGGGTGTACAACATGCCGGCAATTCCACTCCGCCATCCACCCTCTATTGCCTCAGGAACTGGTGGACCACCCGTCAGTCCGAGATCCGCAAACGCGGGGAAAGGACACAAATTCTTTCCTCGGACAATGAAGGGAGAATCCTCGATGATGTAGAGCGCACGATCGCCAGAGCCCACTAAATATGTAGACAAGAAGAAGGTCGTCGTCAATGGTTGCCATTCGCATAAGACGGTAGCGAGAGTGGAGGTGAAGACCCGCACATCCCTGGTCATTTGAGTTTGAATTTCGTTGGCGAGATCCTGAACGCCATAGCTGCCAATGAGCAATGTCGTCGTGATAGGACCTACGAAATCATCGCCTGCGAATTCACCGTTTCTGAACCTCCACCTGATGATGTTGTTGTTTCGGTTGACGTTACGTATCTTCGGAATGATCGCTCTCGACAGATGCAGTTGTCGTCCTCGAAACAAATTCTGCTGCATGTTTACGGTGAAATCGAAAGGAGTCCCATTTATCCTATTGTTGGAATCGACCAAGTAATTCACGGATTGATTTTCTTCGAAGACGAACTGTGGCAGTCGCGACCCTCCCGAATGATTTTCCTCCTTGTCCATGTTGGACGCCACTCGCACCAGTTCCCCTTGCTTGTGTCTATTGGCATCCCATATGCCGGCAGTACCGAGTGGCTGCGCGCGGAAGCCAGGTTGTATTCCCGACATTTTGTTTTTTTCTCAAACCAAAAGAAAACAAAAAAAAAAAAAAAGAAAAAAAGAAAAACACCAAGAAAAACGGAAGTATGGTCGAGACCATCGGAAAAGTTTTGATTTATCTGAACCACAACACCGGTCTACCCGCTTCGCCTGCCGTGGTGGAAGTCGGACCGACACGAATCGGAAGACATCGCTCCATCCACGTGCACACTTTCAGCGATGTGAATGCGGACCTCGCCATTCAATATTCCAACGACGGAATCAATTTTGCGACGGAGAGTATTCTCATCATGGGAGCCCATACCGTCATTGGAGACATACATTCGTCTCGGGTGAAGGGAGAATGGGTCAAACTCTTGTTTGCCAATACGACCGGAGTGCCCGGAGTCACTTTTTCATCCCTAACATATGCGGTACCAATAAACCCCAAGTCCTAATTTCACCTCACCTTTGGTGTATTTTTTTTTTCTCAAAAAAAAAAAAAGAAAAAAAAAAAGACGACATGGTCGAAAATCACACACAGGGCGTGGAGATCCTTTATTTGGAGGATCTCGTTCCTTTTGGTTCTCTGGAAGTCAGGTCGGGTATTCCCGTAACGGTCGGTCGTTATATCTCCCTGCATACTCAGTTATTCTCCGATATTGACCTCGATATCCAATTCCAATTCTCCAATGATGGAGTCAACTTTGCACAAGATGCCCTTGGCACGGGTATTTTCGAACTCAATGCAAGTACCGAAGTCATCACATCCAGAGACACATTAGGTGTTATGGTGCGAATGATCGTCACCAATCCGAATGCCGCCGTCGGTACCGTGTTTCGATCCAGGACGTACGGTTCTTTCTCCGGAGAGTTCACTGCAAACTCCATTTGGAAGAGGTCGGATTCTCCTGGAAAAACCATTTCTCCGATTATCGCCAACGATAATTTTGATTCCACGGGTACGGGAAACACCCTCAATGGATTCGGTAACAGCGCCATTTCGTGTGTTGATTGCTCCGTCCCCAATAACTCTGCGACTAACAATTGTTTCATCTCATGCGACACCGTCACCACCACCACCGTTCGAGACGACTTCAAGGTCTCTGTCAGTTGTCTCGATTGCACCTGGGATTCCAGTGGTGGCTTCGGACGAGAGTTTGGAGTCATGGCAGCCTGCGATGGATCTACTCACAGAGCCTCGCAGTTCGACTCCATCCTCTCTCACGACAACGTCTCCTCGGGAGCCGGTCAGGGTCCCAGCTACAACCTCTATGCCGCAAACTCTGCCCCTTTCTCCACCACCTCATCGGGAGCCGGTGTGTTGCATCACTCGGCCATCTTAGGCAGTCGGGACCTCACGGTACATGCCCAACTCGGTTACTCCCTGTTGCACGGCCGAAATATCAGCGTGGGTACTGTCGCAGGAGTCCCCGACGATGGTTCCGTCAAACTCGGGTTGACCGTTCTCGCGGACGACAGTACCACCGGAGCTCTCCTGGAACCCATAGACGACACATTCACCTGCAGGTTCAAGGCCGGATACGCCTTCTATTCCAATGATGCCATCGGTACCGGAGTCACCTTGGCTGCAGGAGGCAGTGCGTGGGCCGGCGTCTCGGACGTCAACATGAAAGAAAATGTGAATGTTGTGGACACGGCCGACATCCTGGCAAAAGTGATGTTGATCCCAGTGAACACCTACAACTTCATAGGTAACGACCCGGCCATCGTCTGCATGGGACCCACCGCGCAGGACTGGCACATCCAATTCGGATGCGACGACATGGCGTTCCCCGTCTTGGACGAAGTGGCTCAAGAAGCTCAATGGGCAGACGATCTGGTGGTTGATGCCACCCTCGACCCCGTTCCCGTGATACCTTGTCGCGTCGGCGTTCACATTCAAGCGCTCGACGGTGATCTCGATCCGATCTTCGAATGGAAACCCGCCAAAGACATACTCAAGATCGACACCATGGATCTCATGGGTGCATTGATGGCGTCCGTGCAAGAGCTTCAGAAACTCAATGCCACTCTTGTGGCCAGGGTCATTGTTCTGGAAGCATTTCATGTATAAAAAAAAAAAATAAAGAAACAACAAGTTTTTTTTTATTTACAATTGCAATTCCACGACTCCATTGGTCGATTGAAGGAGAGCTGCCACCACATAGGTGACCTGCAGTTCCACTCTGGTGATATTCAACCCTAAATCACCCGTTCCCCTGTTGATGATGATTGCACCAGCATTGTTCGTATTCTGATTCACGGATCTCACGGCTCTGATGTCCCGAAATTCTTGGTCCATGTTTCTTGGTACATCTTTACCGGGATCTCCGGCATCAATCTGGTTGACATTGGGGTAAGGCGCCGCTTTGAAAATTGGATTGTCCACCGTGAATTGAAGGGAGAGGGTGGATCCACTGTAATGAGGCAAATTTTCGAAATGTCGATGACGCATGACCTGATCGCCGTTGTGCATCAAAGGAATGCAATGAAGAGGGGCAACCCAACGAATCCCCTTCCTCTCCGGATGGTTGTTGTCGGACTCAATGGCAGTTCCGTCTCCATCGAACATGGTCACAGTTTCGTTCCATCCCGCTATCTCTGTGGTGAGATCATCGTGGAAAATTTCCTTGTAAAAAGATTCCAGTTGGTCTTTGGTGTGAGCATCAAAAATACTCTGACCCGAATATTGGAGTCTCAGGGCCTTCAGGGGGAGAGAGAAATAATGAGCCGGTCGAAACGTGGGGTTGCCCCCTGCGGTCCCTGCAAGTGCTTTAAAGTTGTAGTCGAGATCTTGAAAGTCGGTTCCTTTGGCAATGGGACGAATACTCAACATGAGCATTTGGATCATTCCTGCGGGTGCACTGTTCAATTGCTGTTCCCCCACACCAGCACCATCGATTTCGACAGTGTACCGATAAGTATTGATCCATTTGGAAGGCATGCTGTAAACCATCCCGGGATTGGCCTGGAGAGCATGCGCCACGCTGAATGCGGAGTCCATCAATTGGTAAGTCCTGAAAGTCATTTCGAGATCAGTGAACCCATCCGGAAAAGCGGTTAACACTCCGGGTCGATAGAACTCAGCACCACCACCACCACCAGCAGTTCCGGTGTCTCCTGAGAGATTTACCGGATTGTAGACAGACGCCAAGGGACCAAAGGCCGTCGTGAGAAGCCTGAATCGGATCTGAAATTGAATCGATCCATTCAGAGTGCGCGCGTCGAGAGGAAACCCGCCGTCTATCCCTCCCGCTCCCTGCCAATTCAAAAAAGAGAGTGGGACGGTGGCTTTAAACACCTTTGCCACATTGCGAGCAGTGAATTCGAGTCTTCCCGCAGTTCTCAATAAATCTTTTCTCTCGTCTTCATTCTTGCATTGAAACATACTCCAATCCCTGAGAGCTTGACCTGTCACGATGAGATTGGAAATGTTGGAGTTGGAGTACGAAACCTCGATGCTCTCAATCAGATCATACCCCCACCCTTCCTGATAACTCCCCACAAAGGTGTTTACGGACTCGGCGACATCCGGTGCGAGGAGGGCGGGAAACGTGATCGACATGGTCAATTTGGGAGAATCGAGGATGTTTGCCGTGCTGACCTGAAAATCCGAAGCACTGTTGAAGAGTTTGGAGTTCGACCTAACAAACAATTGACCGGAATTGCACACTGCCTGGGCTATGGTATTGGTCGATTCGGAAGGAGTGGGGTAAAATGCCGAAAGTTTCGCATTCGACGGTGCGCTCATCAAAATTTCATTGTTGCTGAGGACATGAGCCGCAGCCGCATCGACGAATCCGGCCGACATTTGAAAATAAAACAGAAAAATGAAAAATAAACCAAAACTTGTTTTCTTTTTTAATAAAAAAAAAACTCCCCCCCTTCTTCTCATTCCATTCCACCACCAAAAATTGCTTTGTGTGCCGCAATTCCACTTTTGATCCTCTTGTTGTACTTCCTCATGTGTTCGTGAACGTGAATGGGTGCTTTCATCTCAATTCCTTGACTTTTGAGTGTTTTGCTGTAGTATCGTATCCCCGATCGTCCGTCCTTGTAATGATAGAGATTCGCCAATCTTTTCACTCTGGGTCCGTGTTCGCTGCTCGCTAGGGCTGCGAGGTGGCTCCTGTGTCGACCTCGAGATGCGGCGGCGTCGAGGACCGATAATCCTCCCGATTTTGGTTGGTATCTCGCTACCGACATTTTGTTTTTTTTTTTGGAAAAACGTAAAATGAAACAAAACTCACTTTGTTTTTTTTTTATTAATCTCGACCTATATCATGCCTAAATTCCAGTCCGGAAATTGTGGTGCCCCAGGCATATGCTGAGGATTGAATGCCTCAGGATTATGCTGAGGACCAAACCAACCGACGACATCATCCATACCTCCTGGACCAACATGTTGTGCAATGAGTGCTGCTCGATTGATTAAGGCAAAATTAGGTCCCTGCCAAGCCGGCGCGTCGGGTGCCAAGGCTGCTCCTACTGGTCCAAGATTGACCCTAATCATAGTCCAAAAAGCTTCCTGTCCATATTTGATTGCGTAATGGACCATCCATGACAACGCCTTATCCAATAATGAAGGTTGAGCTGCTACGACTCCTCCTCCTCCTTCACCTGGAGTAGGACCAACCGGAGTACCCTCTGCATCATTCAACACCTCCGACTGTGATGTTGGTGGTATGGTGTTCGCATCACCAAATTCTCTTGATGGTGGGGTTGGCGATGGTGTTGTCATGATTAGGTTGAACCATGGTGGTGGTGTTGGTGGTGGTCCTGGTGGTCTCGGTCCTGGTCTTTGAACACCCTCCGGAAGATCGAACATGGTGGTCCCCGTAACTCCGGGAGGAGGTAAAGCAAATGGATTCTCGGTTGTGAGTGGATCTTTCCATGGTGATATGCCCGGTTTCTTCTTTGCCATCAACTGTGCCATCATCTCCTGCATTTTCAAAGAAGATCTCAATATTTCCTCCCTTGTTTTCGCGCTTGATAATTCCAACTGCGTCTCTCCCGAAATTTCAGAGGCAGGATCTTGTACCATTGCCCCCGATGAGACTGGTACTCTTGGTGGGGGTCGTCCTCCCACTGCCGCCAACTTCCCGAGACGAGCGAGTCGCTGCGATCGTCTCTCATTCGTTCCCGTGATGGTCTGAAATCGAACGCCTCCTCTGTCCACCCTCGAACTCCCCGGATACCTCAAATTGCTTCTCTTTTTGTAGGGGTGAGTAAAGATCGGAAATCTTCCTGCCATTCTGCCTTTTTTCCCACTTTTTTTTTTTGAAAAATTAAAAATGAACCATATGGTCCCTATTTATTTGTCGGTTCTTTCCACGACCTTTTTGGCTCAATAAGTGTTACCCAAAGCCCCCATTCCACGAGCCGGCTCCTCCTCGGATGAAGAAGAAACATGATTACCTTCTTCCTCTTCTCCTTCGTGTGTCGTGCTCCCCACGGTGGAATGATCCTTTTTTTCTTTCTTTTTCTGCATGTCTGCTGTTGGTGGATGACCCGAAATCATATCGTCCACGTTTTTCGAAAATGGTGGAGGTGGACCCGGTTCTTTCGCTTCCTTCCTCTTTCTCCTCCGCTTTTTTTCTTGCGCCACCAGTCGATGCGGTTCGTCGTCTCTCCTCCTCTTTCTTCTGACGGTGGTAATTTCTTCATCGTAATCGTCATCATCATCGTAACCAAAGAGATGAGACTTGTAGCCTCGTGGTGGTGCATAGAACTGTCGGGGATGCGATATTCTGTTGTCGGGGTTTCTCTTCCTCTGTTTGGTTTTCGAAGAAGAAGAAGATCGAGGGCGAGGAGGAGGAGAGGCAGAGGATGAATCGGAGCCATCGTTACCGACGTTCATGTCCTCTTCGTCACTGGACACCTCCATTCGTGTGACTTTGCGCTTTTTCTTCTCTTTTTTTTCTTGATTTGGAGGACGAGGTGTGGTTTTCGTCGATTTCCCAATGCTATTTTTGTAAGCCTGCCATGCCGGCCCTGCCTGAGCCAATGCCGCACCATAATTGATGTTGTGTCGCTTCCCATATGCCTTGACGAACTGCGCCCACAAGTACGGTTTCGCATCTCCTTCTCCTCCTTCCATTTTGTTTTTCACTCGACTAAAGGAAAAAAACAATACCAGCAAAGTATCACCTTCTATCTTTTTTTATTTGCCACTGATGGTTTTGCCACTGATGGTTTTGCCACCCTCCCTTTTTTTTGCCACTGCCTTCATCCCAACCGATTCCACCCCCCATACACTTGATTGTCGTGCCATGTGCTGTTTCGCTGACTCGCAGGTTTGGGTATCTCCTGGTGGTTGGGTGGGAATTTTCCATACAAGAATCCGTAAGGAACGGAATTGAAATGCGTCGATCTGTACTTTGCCGAATAGGGCGTGTTGAGCAAAAATGGCGCACGAGCCCTCGGATTGGTCGTGGCGATGTTCGGTCCAAATGTCGGAAAGGCAGCATGATGTCCCGTCGCAAATGATTTTCTGTGCGGTTGAGCGTGATTTTGAGGAGCCGCAAAAGAAGCCATGTCTTTTTTTTTTTCTGTTTTTGAAAAAATCAAAATGCACCAATTGATTTGACCTTTAATCAAATAAAACAAAAAAAAATCAAATCAATCTGGTTTTTTTGGGCCATGCCACCTCGGGGGAATACAACACTTCGATGACGGGAAAACCCTCACTTCGAAGTGTGGCCTGCATTCTCTTCTGAAACTCCTTCAACATGGCAAAACGCAGGTTCCGTTGTCCGTCCGTCATTCTCCATTTTGCCATGGGCTCTTTGGTGTCGTTGATCCAAAAATGCGTTTGTTCGGCGACCCATTCGACAAAATAGATCGATCTCGTGAAGTAAGTGCCATACATATGCCAAAGAAACATCGGAGGGTGGAGCTGTTCGTCCTTGTGAAACTCTCGCGTTATTGTATTGACAATTGCCCAGCCCCATTCCAACACATTAGATCCAGTTAAGTAATTCGTGGTCGTCATTTGCTCTTTGTACTTCTCGGTCGCATTGAACCCGTCGTGGTCGTCGATGGTCGTTTGAATCTTTTCGACCTCACCACCTGCTGGGACATAATCCATCTTCTGATGTATTCCTGATGCTTCACCACCACCATCACCACCACCACGTCCACCACCACCTCTGCCCCGATTCTTCGAGGTGTTCGCCCCTTTAAAAGTATACGATTTGCTGGTCATGATTTCTCGTAATGAACCAATTATTCTGTGTATTATCTCCTTTTTGCCACGGATGGTTTTGCCACGGATGATTTTGCCACTGTTGGTTTCGCGTGCCATTGTCACGTTTTATCTAAAAAGATCTCGTGAGATCTTGTGGCAATTTGATTCATTTTTTTTTTGTTTTCTTCTTACCCAACCAAATTTCGATGGAAAGCGAAATTACCCTGCCAAGACCAAAAATGCCTCACAAGATCAAAGATCTTCATGCTCAAATATTGTCGCATACAAATTACAACTCACTATCCAGTTGTTTAAGGTTTTGTTTTGAAGGTGGGTGTGTTGGTCATCTTTCATGGATGACCAAGGAAAACAATCGATGGAGTCGTGTAATCTGGAAACATCTTTATTGGGGGGAATCTTTGGATGGTGACGATGCGGTGTAGTCGTGAAATCTGGAAACATCTTTTGATGACAATTAAATCCCACAATGTCCTTTTCCATGATCTATGAAATTTTTTACCCAAAACGGGACCCCTTGGTGACAGAAAACAACTTCCGAGTGAGAAAAATGAATTGGGGAGACAAGAAACGCAATAACAATGGTATGTTCGAGTGTGTGATTTGTTGCTTCGATAAAACCTATTATCGACGGTGCGCCGATTGTCATGGAATAGTGTGTTGGGGGTGTTCCTTGAAGTTGTCGGCAGAGTGTCCTTACTGTCGAGCGCATGTTGTTTCCATAGAGGATACTAGGGCTGCAGCGGTCGAGGCGGTCACACTTGACTTGGGTTTGGATGTTATTTATGATTTGAGGTCTGTGTTAATCAATGGCGGTGCGATTGATTTCTTGTATAGCGACAACGACGATGACGATGAATGTGGGACCAGAGAAAATCCAATTGTCATTGATTTATGAAAAGGTGGTGTTTGCGCTTTTTTGTACCCAAAAAAAAAAAATTCCTTATTAAGTAATTTTTGGTTTTGTTTTTCGTAAGGTGGGTGTACAGTCATACGAGTGTGTTGGAGGGGGTACTATCGAATTTCCATCTTCGTCTTATAAGAATCCCATACATCATTATCATTGGGGGTAGATTCGTGCATCATTGGAGGGGGTAGATTCGTGCATCATTGGAGGGGTAGATTCGTGCATCATTGGAGGGGGTAGATTCGTGAATCATTGGAGGGGGTAGATTCGTGCATCATTGGAGGGGTAGATTCGTGCATCATTGGAGGGGGTAGAATCGCGAATCATTGGAGG
>SDBT01005602.1_pt1 | contig 21025 bp, 23 predicted proteins | sample 2277101 | NCBI WGS metagenome assembly SDBT01 (sample SAMN10404973, study PRJNA504765) | marine sediment metagenome | isolation source: marine sediment core GS10_PC15, 103 cmbsf | place: Arctic Ocean: Southern Knipovich Ridge | collected 2010
CCTGGAGGCGTAGTAGTACCAGGTGCTCCGGAAGTAAGAAAAGTTAGAGTTGAGGTTTGGTGGAAAGAACTTGGTCAAGACCAACATGTAGAATTTGAGACGTGGTTGAGAGATGTGAGAGTGCAGTAGAAAATCCTAATTTCTAAATCCTAATTACAAATAAAAATATAAATGTCCAAATCCGAATTACCAAAATATGACTTAGAGGAACGAACCGCGAAATTTGGAGAAGATATCATCGAATTCTGTAAGAAAGTACCTAAAAATCCAATAACATTACCACTTATTAGTCAGTTAGTTAGATCATGTTCCAGTGTGGGTGCTAATTATTGTGAGGCTGATTGTGCAGAAACTAAGAAAGACTTTGAACATAAAATAGGTATTTGTAAGAAGGAATCCAAAGAATCCAGGCACTGGTTAAGAATGGTTGCAAAAGCGGTACCTGAATTAAAAGAAGAAACCCGCAGATATTGGAAAGAAGCAAATGAATTAAATTTAATATTTTCATCAATTGTTAATAAATCAAGAAAGAAAGTATAATATTTCATTAGACATTAAGATTTAGGATTTATATGAAAAAGGGTTTTACATTAATTGAGCTTTTGATAGTAATTGGAATTATTGTTATGTTAGCAACTGTAATTATTATTAATGTAACGCAGGCAAGAATGAATGGCAGAGATTCAGAAAGAATTGCTGACTTTGTTTCACTCCAACTTGCGCTTGAAACATACTTTAACAAATATAATGAGTATCCTAGTACAAATGGGGATAATGAAAGTTGTATAGATGAATGGTGTATATCAGCAACCATTCCAGCTAATACTTGTTCAAATTATCAACAAGTAAATGAAATAGATGTGTCTAAAAAATGGATTGGTAATTTAGTCGAAAAATATGATATTTCAATTCTACCCTTAGATCCTTTAAACAAGCAACGTACTGGTGAAGGTATTAAACAAGATGGCAATAATTATTATTTATATAAAGTTTACATTGAAGAAGGTATTGCTTTAGGATACAAATTAATTACAAAACTAGAGACAAATAAGGAAGCAATGAAGAATGACGGTGGAATTTATAACGTTGATCTTCCAGCTGCTTCAAGATACTTACTTTATGAAGTTTTTAGTTCTGAAGGCCAAAGCTTAGGGGATATCAATTGTAGCTGATTACATTAAATTAAATATAATATAATTTAATTAAAATGGAGGTAAAAATGTTGAATAAAAAACTAGGTTTTACATTAATCGAACTTTTAGTAGTCATTGGAATTATTCTAATTTTAGCAGCTTTAATTATTGTTAATGTCAATCAAGCCCGCATGAATGGGAGGGATTCTAAAAGAATTTCTGATTTAAAAAGTATTCAAACAGCTCTTGAGCTTTCTTATGAGAGAAATAAGGCTTATCCAAGCTTCGATACAAGTAGTACTTCAGCTAATTGGACTAATTTTAGCAGTGATTTAGAGCAATTTATTTTACCAATGCCCAAGGATACTCTTAATGGAAAAACAGGAATTAATATTGTCCGAGGAGTGGGTGAAAGTTGTGATGATAAAGAGTCAAATGCAAGTCCAATGGAGTATCAATATAGACAGTTAAATAGTGGTGAAAGTTATAAAATTATGACATATTTAGAGGTTCGTTGCGAGGGTCTTGATAAAAATGACGGTGGAAATAATAGAAATAATATGTATGAACTTTGGGGAGGAAAAGAAGGAAATACATTGTAAATTTCTAATTTCTAATTAACCTAATTTCTAAAAAATTCTTATAAATAAAAGGAGTAGAGATGAAAATAATTTATCTTAAACAAAGAGGGCTTGCCCTGAGTAAATTAAGCGAGTCGAAGGGTTTTACTATTATAGAGCTTTTAGTAGTCATTGGAATTATTGTAATTTTAGCAGCTTTAATTATTGTCAATATCAACCAAGCGAGAATGAGCGGCAGAGATTCAAAAAGAATCGCTGACGTTGCTTCAATCCAATTAGCCTTAGAAATGTATCGTAATGCTAATGGTGAGTATCCGACTGAAGAATCAAACTGGGCAGCGGCTACAGAAATTTCTGATGGAAGCCCAGGGACAGTCGAACAGACAAACTGGGATGTATTATCTACAGAATTATCTTCTTATCTTTCGCCATTACCAAAAGATCCTTTAAATAAACCAGGTGGCAACCGATACTATGTTGATATGAATTTTGCGCAAACAGGAGCCATTATTAAAACAAAATTAGAAGTTAATCTAGAAAAAATGCAAGAAGATTCTTGTCCTTTAAATGTAGACTATTATGACATAATTTCAGGAAGTTTTACAGATGGTATTGATCCAGGTAAACAAGTCGTAGGAGGTGCTGCAAATGGTGAGGATCAAAATCATTGTGTTGGAAATAATCCGGGCGTAGAAGATCATTGGGCTTATCCAACAATCTAAATTATCATGATTAAAAAATATTATTTTAAAAAAACAAGAGGTTTTAGTTTAATAGAACTTTTAGTGGTGCTAGCAATTATTGTAATTTTGGCGGCTTTAGTTCTTGTGAACATCAATCAAGCAAGAATAAGAGGCAGGGACGCAAAAAGAGTCGCAGATGTTGCTTCGATTGAACTTGCTTTAGGTCTCTACAATGATGCTAATAAGCGATATCCATCAGTTAATCCTGATATAAATCTTAGGACATGGGCGGCGCCAGATACAACATCAAGTGTTGTACAAGATAATTGGGATAGATTATCGAGAGAGTTAGAACCATATCTTTTACCATTACTAAAAGATCCTTTGAATAAAATTGGATATAGATACTATATTTTTATTTATTATGATGATGCCGGTGCATCAACTGGCGCCATAATTAAGACCAGATTTGAATCAGATGAAAATATTGAGAAAATGTCTAATGATTCTTGTTCAAATGATCCTCATCCGGCAGTTCGTGATCATGATAATGAAACTTACTATGATATTATAGTAGGTTTTGCGTCTCTTCCACAAAAGATAACAACATGTGCTGATTTCTTAGCGAGTGGCTATTTATAATATTCTTTGATAATTTTTTTGTTCTAAAATCTTTCTCTATTAAGGCATTTTTGTTATACTAAGGTTATGAAATTAACTATTTTTTGTGATGGCGGGTCACGGGGGAATCCGGGACCAGCTGGAATTGGTGTTGTGATCGAGAAAGATAAACAAGAGAAAAAGATATCGAAATTTATTGGAGAGGCGACTAATAATCAGGCAGAATACAAGGCAGTTATAGAGGCCTTAAAATGGATAGAAGAGAACAAGTCTCAATTAGGGCCTGATTTGAATATTGAGTGCTTTTTAGATTCTAAGTTAGTTGTTGAGCAATTAAATCAAAATTATAAACTTAAAAATGAGGGTTTAAAACCTTTATTTTGGCAAATTCGTGATTTAACTCTAAAATTAGGTGGAAAGATAAGCTTTCAGTATATACCAAGGGAGAAAAATGCAGAAGCAGACAAATTAGTCAATATAGCTTTAGATAAAGAGAAAAATGTTTAGACAAATAGATTCAAAAAATATTCCAAAAACTGAAGAAGATATTTTAAAATTTTGGGATGAAAAGAAAATTTTTGAAAAGTCTTTAGAAAAGAACAAAAAAGACAACAAGTTTGTTTTTTATGAAGGACCGCCAACTGCCAATGGACTTCCGGGAATTCATCATGTTTTAGCAAGGGTATTTAAAGATATTATTTGCCGCTACAAAACAATGAATGGGTTTTATGTGAAAAGAAAAGCAGGTTGGGATACGCATGGTTTGCCTGTTGAAATTGAAGTTGAAAAGCAAATCAATATTTCTGGTAAAAAGGAAATTGAACAATACGGAGTTGAAAAGTTTAATCAAAAATGTAAAGAAAGTGTTTTTAAATATAAAAAAGAATGGGAAGATTTAACTAAACGGATTGGTTTTTGGATTGATATGGAAAATCCCTATATTACTTATGAGAACTCTTATATTGAAAAAGTATGGGGTGTTTTAAAACAAATTTGGCAAAAAGGCCTAATTTATAAAGGTTTTAAAGTAGTACCACATTGTCCAAGATGCGGAACAACTTTATCAAGCCACGAAGTAGCTCAAGGATATCAAAATATAAAAGAAAGTTCTTTCTATATTAAGTTTCCTTTAAAAGAAAAAAAGAATACTTTCTTTTTAGTTTGGACAACAACACCATGGACTTTGCCAGGGAATATTGCTTTGGCAATAAATCCTGAAATTATTTATATTGAAGTAGAAGTAGATGGCGACAATTTGATTGTTGCGAAAGATAGAGCATTAAAAGTTTTAAAAGAAAATTATAAAACAATTAAAGAATTCAAAGGATCTGAATTAGTTGGACAAAATTATGAACCTTTGTATGAGGCTTCTGACTTTGTTGATATTTTAGATAAAGATTACAAAGTCTATTCAGCAGATTTTGTCTCATCAGACGAAGGTACGGGTATTGTTCATATTGCTCCTTCCTTTGGTGTAGATGACATGAATTTGCAAAACAAAGAAAAATTCTCCATGCCAATGACAGTTTCTCTTGAAGGAAAAATGCTGACCAAGATTGCTAAAGATAAATTTGTAAAAGATGCGGATTTAGAGATTATAGAAGATTTAAAAAAGAAAAAGCTGTTTTTTCTTGATGAAGAAATAGAACATGAATATCCTTTTTGTTGGCGATGTGAAAGCATTTTAATTTATTATGCTAAATCTTCCTGGTTTATTTCAGTTTCTAAAGCAAGAGACCAATTGTTAAAAAATAATAAGGATATTAATTGGGTGCCTGCTTATATAAAGGAAGGCCGATTTGGCGAGTGGCTTAAAGGTGCAAATGACTGGGCACTGTCGCGTGAAAGATATTGGGGGACACCATTACCAATTTGGAAACACCAAATTGGTAAATCCGTCGATGATGCAATCAGCGAACAAAGTTCAATCCTAAATCCTAAATTGATGCCTAAATCAGAAACAAATTTAAATGATCAAAATTCAAAATGTGAAGATATTAAAATTATTGGATCGATAAAAGAATTACAGGAATTATCTATTAAGCCGATTGATATAAAAACGCTGGATTTGCATAAACCATTTATCGATGATATAGAAATAAATTGCGATAAATGCGGCGGAAAAATGACAAGAGTTCCTGAAGTAATTGATGTTTGGTTTGATTCTGGAGCTATGCCGTTTGCTTCAGGTGAATATCCTGATAATTTTCCAGCAGACTACATTTGCGAAGCCATTGATCAGACACGCGGCTGGTTTTATACAATGCTGACAATATCGACATTACTTGATAAAGGAACATCTTACAAAAATGTTATTTCTTTGGCTCATGTTTTGGACGAAAAAGGAAAAAAGATGTCCAAATCAAAAGGAAATGTTATTGATCCTATGGAAGTAATTGATAAATTCGGGACTGACTCTTTACGCTGGTATTTTTATACTGTCAACTCTCCAGGGGATTCAAAAAGAATGTCAAAAAGAAGTGTTGAGATTTCTTTAAGGCAATTTATAATGTTAATAAATAATATTTATTCTTTCTTTGTAAGTTACGCAAATATTGATGGTTGGAATTTAGAAAAACAAAAACAATCTGATAATATTTTGGACAAATGGGTATTAGCGAAATTTAACCAAGTGCTTATAAATGTCACTAAAGATTTAGAAAAATATAATATTACAACTGCGGCCCGAACAATTCATGAATTTGTAAATGATCTTTCAACTTGGTATTTACGGCGAAGCCGAAAAAGAAGAGATAATGAGTTTTATTCAACTTTGTATTTTGTTTTGATAAATACGGCAAAAATGATAGCTCCCTTCACACCATTTACAGCTGAAAGTATCTATCAAAATTTAAAAACAGGTAAAGATCCTGAATCAGTCCATTTATGTGATTTTCCTAAGGCAGAAGAATATGATAATAAGTTGATTGATGAAATGCAGTTTGTTAAAAATACAGTTGAAATCGGTCACTCTATCAGGACTGAAGCTGGAATTAAAGTTAGACAACCATTAGGACATGGTATTGCTTCGACACAACAGCCTATTGATGTTCCTGATTGGTCGGTCCCAATTATTCAGGAAGAGCTTAACGTAAAAGAATTTTCATGGGTCACCGGTAATAAAGAATCAGCACTATTATTTAAAAAAGAAAATAAAAATTATCAATACAAAGAAAAAAATAATATAGATGTCTATTTAGATACAAAAATTACTCCAGAATTAAAAAATGAAGGAATTTTAAGAGATATATTAAGATCAATTCAAAATTTAAGAAAAAAAGCCGGACTTTTGCCAGGAGATCTTGCAAATATATATTGTTATGATAATACAGAAATAGTAAAGAAAAACTTAGAAAACATTCAAAAAAATACTGCTGTAAAAATTGAATTTCAAAAAAAACCAGTTGATATTGAAGAGGACTTGAAGATAGATGATCAAAAGATCTGGCTTGGGGTTATGAAGGCTAAAAGGAATGAAAAAATTTAAAATTAAGATCCCATGGGGAATTGACTGGACTCTTTATGCAATACCGCTGCTTTTAGCTTTATTTGGAGTGGTGATAATTTTTTCAGTAACTTACAGTTCAACGCCGCTACTTGTGATCTCTCAAATAATTTATGTCATTTTAGGATTAGTGGTTGCAATCGTCTTATTGTTTTTTGATTATAGAAACTTACGGGGGTTATCATTCTTTTTATATATAATATTAATCTTATTATTAGTTTTAGTTTTGATTTTTGGCGATCGTACTTTTGGAGCTGCTCGTTGGATTGATCTTAAATTCTTCCAGCTTCAGCCGTCAGAAATCGGAAAACTAATAATCATTCTATTTTTAGCAAGAATATTTGCTGAAAATAAAAATTTTAATATTAAAAATGTTTTTTTAGTCTTGGGGGTTGTGTTATTACCAATTATTTTAATTTTAAGGCAGCCTGATTTTGGGACTGCCATGGTAATCTTTTTTAGTCTATTAGTGCTTTTGTTTTTTTCAAATATTAAAAAAATAATTTTAGTCGGCATTGTGACAGGTCTTATAATGGCGGCTCCAGTTGGCTGGTATTTTTTGAAAGATTACCAAAAACAAAGAATTTATACTTTTATAAATCCAGCGGCAGATCCTTACGGTTCAGGATACAATGTTGTTCAAGCAAAAATTACTGTTGGTTCAGGCGGCCTCTTTGGGCAGGGGATTGGTCAAGGAACCCAAATTCAGCTTAATTTTCTACCAGTGGCCCACACTGACTTTATTTTTGCCTCCACGGCTGAAGCAGTTGGCTTTACCGGCTCAACTTTTTTGATAATTCTCCTTATTTTTTTGATAGTCAGGGTAATTAATGTTGCTAAAGTTTCCAAGGATCTTTTCGGCTTTTATTTTGCCATAGGATGGGGGTTAACTTTACTTTTTCAAATTTTTGTAAATATTGGCATGAATTTGGGGATAATGCCTGTAACCGGTATTCCGTTGCCGTTTGTTTCTTTTGGGGGAACATCAATGCTTACTAACATGGCAGCCATCGGAATACTGCAAAGCATCTATCTAAGACATAGAAAGATAACTTTCTAATTTGCTATTGTAGAATTCTTACGTGTTTGTTAAAATTAAACAAAGAGCTTATCATATTAAAATTGGAGGAATTATGTTTAAGAAAAAAGGTTTTACCCTTATAGAACTCTTAACAGTGATTGCTATTATTGGTATTTTAGCATCAATTATTATTGTTAATGTCTCAACCGCCATGAAAAGAGGAAGAGACGCCAGAAGAAAAGAAGATATGGAAACTTTAAGAACAGCATTAGAGATGTATTATGAGAAAAATTTAGAATATCCAAAGGTTCAAAGAATAGCTGGAGGTGAACCTTGTTATGATGATGGTGTTACTGATAATTGGTGTGTTTCAGCAGGAGATTTTGTTGATGATCCTGCTGCTGTTGGTTCGTCAGATATTAATCCAGGATATTTTACTGTTATGGGTGGTGACCCATCTAGAACATGGATATTTGGTTTAGTTCAGGGAGAATATTTGTCAGTTCTTCCATTAGATCCAGTCAATAGGACAAATTCTTCGGATAAAAATATAACAGTGGATGGTAATTATTTTTATTTATATAAGCTTGAAGGACCAGGAGCTCAAGGATATAAGTTGATGACAAAATTTGAGGATGATACAGATTCGATGATAAATGATGGTGGGATTTATCCAAGTGCTGGTAACCCTGAGAATCTTTTTGAAATATTCACCCCTAATGCTCGAGAATTAACTAATCCATAATTAATATAGATTAATTAAATATAATATTTCACATTCAGAATTGACTTTCTGATATAGATTTGTTAATATATACTATTATAAAGGATTTGTATGAATGAAGCAGTTATTAAAACAGGGGGAAAACAATATAAAGTTAAAGCAGGCGACAGATTAAAGGTTGAAAAACTAACTGATAAGGATAAACTTGAGTTTGATGATCTTTTAGGGAAAAAGAAAGTCTTTGCCAAAGTTATATCTCAGGGAAGATATCCTAAAATTAGAATTTTAAAATTTAAAAAAAGAAAACGATATAAAAGAGTAAGAGGCCATCATCAGTTATTTACAGAAATTGAGATTTTAAAAATTCAATAGAGGAATTTGATGTTTCAAAAAATCATTAATTATTTTACTAGTTCCTACCAAGAAATGCGTAAAGTAATCTGGCCCAACCGCCAAACTGTTATCAGCCATACAATCATTGTTGTGATTGCGATTGCAACTTCAATGGGAATTATTGCGATATTAGATTTAGGATTATTAAGAATTTTAGAAATATTAGTTTATAAGCGAAGCTTGTAAAGCAAGCTTACAAATGGCGTGGCGAAGCCACGAGCTTTATAAGTAAAGGATTAAATGACGAAAGAAAAAGAAAAACCTACAAAAGAAACTAAAAAAACAGCCAGCGATTCTGAGCAACATGATGAAGGTAAAAAAGAAACTTTAGAAAAACAATCACTTCTTAAAACTCAGAAACAAACTGGTATGCGCGGCTGGTATGTTATTCATACTTATTCTGGTTATGAAGAACAGGTGGCAGAAAACTTAAAACAAAGAGTGGAATCCTTAAGCATGGATGATAAAATTTTTCAAGTTCTCGTTCCCAAAGAAAAACAAATTGAAATAAAAAACGGTCGCCGCAGAACCGTTGAAAAAAGAATTTATCCAGGATATGTCCTTGTTGAAATGATTGTGACTGACGATTCTTGGTATATTGTTCGAAATACTCCCAATGTAACTGGATTTATTGGTTTAGGGGTAAGACCAACGCCAATGATGCCTAATGAGATTGACCGGATAAAGAAACGGATGGGGGTAGAAGAACCAAAATATAAGATTGAGCTTAAAGCAGATGATTTAGTAAAGATAAATGATGGACCATTAAAAGAATTTGAGGGTAAGGTAACTGATGTTGATGAGGATAAAGGAAAGATAAAAGTTTTGGTTTCAATGTTTGGTCGAGAAACACCAGTGACGTTAGACTTTTTACAGGTGAAGAAAGTATAGGAAGTTGCTCGCTATATCCTCCTCAAAGTACCATCCCTCAAATTCCCCAGCGAGGAATTTGGGGACTAAGACGCTCGGCCTCGTTTTGACCATGCACTCGGCCTCCGCTATTTACTTTGAGAGGATATGGTTCGCATAAAAATATAGGGAAATTGCTAAGCTAAAACACATCTAAAAATTACATCATTAAAGGAAATTATGGCTAAGAAGATTAAGACTACAATTAAATTACAAGCTGAAGCAGGCAAAGCAACTCCTGCGCCGCCAATAGGACCGGCTTTAGGTCAGCATGGACTAAATATTATGGATTTTGTTAGTAAGTTTAATACTAAGACAAAAGATCTTGGAAGTACAATTGTGCCGGTGGAAATTACAGTTTACGAAGATAGAACTTTTGATTTTATTGTAAAATCTCCTCCAGCGGCGGTTCTTTTGAAAAAAGCCGCAAATTTAGAAAAAGGATCAGGCGTGCCTAACCGTGAAAAAGTAGGCAAAGTAACTGAATCTCAAATTGAGGAGATTGCTAAGAAAAAAATGGAAGATCTCAATACTGATGATCTCGAGGCTGCCAAAAGGATAATCAAGGGCAGCGCGCAGAGTATGGGGATAACGGTAGGAAAATAAGAATATACAAAAGAAGGCTCCGCCTTGCGGCAGAGCCTTCTTTTTTAAACCTCTCCTTTACAATCCTTGACCACCCTGACATAAAGTCAGAGTAACTAGCCAGCCTCTTAATTAAATTTAATGTACAAGACTGGGGTCAGGTGTAATAGGAAAGAAGTTAAACCTGTAAATATGGTTCAATATTCTTTACTATTACTTATCCACATTACTCTTATGTATTATACCACAAACAGACTCAAATGTCAAGTGGTCTTTACATTGGAGGTGAAAATACACCATATCCTCATCAAAGTACCGTCCCTCAAATTCCCAAAGCGTTGATTTGGGAACTAATACGCTCGGCCTCACCCTCCCGCTAAAGGCGGGAACCGTGCCCGTTCGGCCTCCGCGATTTGATTTGCGGAGCAAAAGGCCCACTTTGAGAGGATATGGTTCGCATAATAATTTAAGGACATCCCCGAGACCTATTTATATAGAGTTTAGCGACCCACTTTGAGCTAACAAGCTCGCTTTAATTAGTATAGGTTTTATTAAAAAAGACCCCGCGGGCGCAGGGCTTGGCTCTGGCGAAGGTTCTAATGATTTCTTAAGTTTATGATTGCAGGAGTTGCTTAACTTTACTTAATTTTTGATGCCAGAGCGAGAGGGTGACAGTAGCGCTAATTGGCTACTTTTTAGAGGCTTTTGCATTCGTCGCAAGGACAGTTAGTGAGAAAACTATGTCCCGTATGGATCATATCTTCCCAAAAAGCGAAGCAATACAATGCCTCTTTGGTGAATTGTTTGAGGAGAACTGTTTTTCCCAGCTTTCCAAAGTTGGCAAAGAAGTCTTCAATACCAAGATCTTTCTCAAGCTGTTTTTTCAGTTCAGCTCGTAGCTTTCTGAACTTGTGGCCAGCCAATGTTGGAGACTCGGATAGATAATCAATCGTTCTTTCGTTCTGTCCGATGAAATCGGCCACATCTCCATACGTTAAGGCCACTTTTGCATCATCTTTTTTCAATATTTTCACCCCCTTTCAACCTGATGACAACTAGTATTATATCATATAATTTCCTCTTTGTCAAGCTCTACGCTAAAATAGCATTATGGATGAGAAAAAATATTGGGTGGCTCTTTCAACAAATCTTAAAATTGGGGCGCGGACATTTTCAAAGCTTTATAAAAGATTTAAGAAAATGTCGAGAGTTTGGGATGCAAGATACAATGATCTTTTAATGGCGGGAATAAAAAGGGAACAGGTGAGTGCTATTAGGGAAGTAATTTCCAAGAAAGATCCTGATAAAGAGTTAGAAAAACTAAAAAAATATAATATTGATGTTCTGATCTATCCTGATAAAGAGTATCCCAAGATTTTAAAAGAAATTGCTGATCCTCCAGGGGTACTTTATATAAAAGGTGAGTTTAAACCTCAAGATGAAATTGCTTTGGCAGTTGTCGGGAGCCGTAAATACACTTCGTACGGAGAAAGGGTAGTTGATTCGTTAGTTGAGCCAATAGCAAAAAAACTTACGATTGTTTCAGGTTTGGCTTTAGGAATTGATGCCTTAGCCCATAAATCAGCCCTTTCTGCTGGCGGAAGAACAATTGCGGTTTTGGGCTGCGGTCTTGATCAGGTCTATCCGGTGACTAATATCAAATTAGCTGATCAGATATTGGATGGAAGGGGAGCGATAATTTCAGAATATCCCTTGGGGACACCATCATTAAAGCATAATTTTCCGGTTCGAAATCGAATTATAGCCGGACTTTCATTGGGGACATTAGTTATTGAAGCAGCTCAAAACTCGGGTTCGCTCTTGACGGCGAAAGCGGCAATAGATTACAATCGGGAAGTATTTGCTATTCCTGGTTCGATATTTTCAGAAAATTCTGTTGGTCCCATGAGACTCCTTAAAATGGGAGCCAAGGTTGTGACGTCTTATGAAGATATTTTAGAAGAACTGGCAATAGAAGAAAAAAGTATCAGTGTAAAATTACGCCAAATTATTCCGGATTCCAAAGAAGAAGAAATTCTGTTAAAATTATTAAAGAAACCTGCTATAATAGATCATCTTATAAGAGAATCTAAGCTGGAGCCAGGAGTTGTCAATTCTACTCTGATTATGTTAGAAATGAAAGGTAAAGTTACAAATTTGGGGGGAGGAAGTTTCGTCATAAAAGGAGTATTAAAGGAGTAAATCAAAAATGAAAAATGAAAAATCAAAGATTAATATAGGATAAAGAATAATATAATTAAACTTACATTTTGATATTTGAGATTTGCATTTTGAATTAATTAATTTTATGTCTAAAAATATCGTTATTGTTGAATCACCGGCTAAAGGGAGAACAATTGAAAAGTACTTGGGGGAAAATTACCAGGTTTTGGCTTCATTTGGTCATATTAGAGATCTTCCTAAGTCAAAAATTGGGGTAGATGCGAAAAATAATTTTACGCCTACTTATGAAATTCCTCAAAAAGCTAAGAAAGTGGTTAAGAAGCTGAAAGAGGAAATTTCCAAGGCAGAGAATTTGTATCTGGCAACTGATTATGATCGTGAGGGTGAGGCAATTGCCTGGCATTTGGTAGAGGCAATAAAACCTAAAAATAAGGTTAAGAGAATTACTTTTCATGAAATTACTAAACCGGCGATTGATCAAGCCATCAAAAATCCCCGTGAAATTGACATTAATTTAGTAGATGCCCAGCAGGCAAGAAGAATTTTGGATCGCTTGGTTGGCTATAAGTTATCTCCGTTTTTGTGGTCTAAAGTGGCCCAGGGGCTTTCTGCCGGTCGTGTTCAGTCGGTTACCCTCAGGTTAATAGTAGAGCGTGAAGCAGAAATTAAGAAATTTAAGCCCGAGGAGTATTGGACAATTAAAGTCATTTTATCAAAAGAAGGTAAGGAGTTTAAAGCGGCCTTAACGGAAAAAGATGATAAGAAAATAGCTAAACTTGAAATTAATTCAGAAAAACAAGCCCAAGAGTATATTTCAGGTTTAAAGGATTCGGATTATAAAGTAGTCGATTTGAAGCAGGAAGAAAAGAGAAAATATCCCTTACCGCCATTTACAACCAGCACTCTTCAACAGGAGGCAGGAAGCAGGTTTTCATATTCTGCCAAACAGACAATGAGGTTAGCCCAAAATCTATACGAAGACGGTTTGATTACTTATATGCGTACTGATTCAGTACAGGTGTCTAAAATTGCCTTGGGGGAAGCGGCAAAAGCGATCAAAAAACAATATGGCCCCCAGTATGCATTGGAGAGCCCTCGATACTATAAAACTAAGACTAAGAATGCTCAGGAGGCCCATGAAGCAATTCGGCCGACAGGTTTTAATGTTGCTCCTGATAAAGTCAATAAGACAAGTCAGCATTCAAAATTATATGATTTGATTTATCGAAGAATGATAGCTTCTCAGATGAAAGAGGCGATTGTTAGTGAAGTGAATGTTAAAATTAAAGCTAAAAATTTTGGATTCCTATCTATAGGAAACAAGATTAAATTTGATGGTTTTTTAAGAGCGTATGGAAATAACAGAAAAGAAAATTTCTTGCCTCCTCTGGGAATAGGCGACAAGTTAAATTTAGAAAATTTAGAAAAATTGCAGCATTTTACAGAACCGCCAGCGAGATTTACTGAAGGAACCTTAGTAAAAGAATTGGAAAAGCGGGGGATAGGGAGACCTTCTACTTATGCACCGACAATTTCAACCATTCAGGATAGGGGATATGTCGAAAAGACAGAGGGGCGTTTTGTTCCTAAAGATGTTGGCATTGCTGTCAGTGATATATTAATTAAGCATTTTCCGAAGATTGTTGATTATGATTTTACTAAAAAAATGGAGGATGATTTGGATGATATTGCCTCTGGTAAGTTAAAATGGCAACCTGTTATTAATGATTTTTATAGGCCATTTCAAAAAAATTTATCAGAAAAAATGAAAAATGTTGATAAAAAACAGTTAGAGGAGAAAACAGAAGAAAAATGTCCAAATTGTGGCAGATTTTTAGTCATAAAACTTGGGCGTTTTGGCAAATTCATGGCTTGTTCAGGCTTCCCGGAATGTAAATATACAAAACCCTTATTAGAAGATAAAAATAAAGAAACAAAAGAGATAAATAATAAAATTACGGAAAAATGTCCTGAATGTGGGAAAACTTTAGTTTTAAAGGAGAGCAATTACGGTCCGTTTTTGGCTTGTCCTGGGTATCCAAAGTGTAAATATACTAAAACAATCGAAATTGTTGCAAAAATAAAGTGTCCCAACTGCGGCGGAAAATTAATCCGTAAAAATACCAAAAAAAGGAAATTTTTTTGGGGATGTGCTAAATATCCTAAATGTAAAACTGCTTTTTGGGATGAACCTCAAAAAGAACCTTGTCCAAACTGTAAAGGGGTGACCACTTTCAATGATAAAACGAAATTGTTAAAATGCAGTCAGTGCGATTTTAAAGAGACAAAGAAGTAAAATGAGTAAAATATTACCTGATTCAATATCTGACTTGATCGAGGAGTTTTCTCGTTTGCCTGGGATTGGTCCTAAAACAGCCTCGAGGCTGACTTTTTATCTTCTGAATAAACCTGATGAGGATATTGAGCGGTTTAGTCAGGTTTTGGGAGATTTTAAGAAATCATTGAAGTATTGTAAAAATTGTTTTAATATTACAGAAGAGTCGCCTTGTGAAATTTGTTCAAATCCTGCAAGGCTTAAAGATAAGATAATGGTTGTTGAAGAGCCTCTGGACATTGTGGCGTTAGAGAAAACTGATTATGATGGTCATTATCATGTTCTAGGAGGAGTGATTTCTCCAATTGAGGGAATCGGACCAGAAAACTTACGGATTGCAGAAATTTTAGACAAAGTTAAAAAAAATGGTATTAAAGAGATAATTTTAGCCACTGATCCTTCTCTGGAAGGTGAAGCAACCGCCATGTATTTAAGTAAAGAAATCCAGAAACTTGATATTAAAAAGCTAAAAATCACCAGAATTGCAAGGGGTTTGCCTGTTGGCGGTGACCTAGAATATGCTGATGAAATTACCCTAAGAAGGGCTCTTGAAGGAAGAAGAGAATATTAAAAACAAAAATGGAGGGTATAATGAAAAAAATGGAGAATGCTATTTGTTCCAATTGTGAATGGTCAGGAGATGCATCGGGGATAGTGGATTGTCCAGTTTGTGGTAATATCTTAGCAAAACTTGATGCCTACAAAGATGATGGTCTACCGTTTAAAAAAGATGAAAAGTATCCATCTGAAGTTTTGTCCCGCATAGAAGAAAAAAACGACCTTTTTGAATAGATGTTAAAAATTTATAATAGTCTCAGTAAAAAAATCCAAGAATTTATTCCTATTAAAGAAAAACAGGTAGGAATGTATGTATGTGGTCCGACAGTTTATGGACCTTCTCACATTGGCCATGCGCGTACCTGGGTATTTTTTGATTTTGTAAGACGCTATTTTGAGGTTCAGGATTTTAAAGTAAAATTTGTCCAAAATATCACTGATGTCGGTCATTTGGTAGGAGATGAAGAAGAGGGGATGGATAAAATTGAAAAAACTGCCAAAGAAAAATCAAAAACCCCAGAAGAAATTGCGAGATTTTATGAAGAAGAGTATTTAAATAGTTTAAAGGCTCTTAATATATTAAAACCTGATGTTAGTCCTCGAGCAACAGACCATATCAAGGAAATGATTGATTATATCAAAGTTTTGATTAAAAAAGGTCATGCTTATGAGATCAAAGGAAATGTTTATTTTGATGTTTCGTCTCTTTCTTCTTATGGTAAGCTCTCTGGGAGAGATACGAAAGAAGCTCTTACTGATACACGAGTAAAAAAAGATTCTTTAAAGAAAAATCAAGCTGATTTTGCCTTATGGCTAAAAAAGGAAAATCATTTGCAAGTGTGGGATTCGCCTTGGGGAGAAGGTTTTCCAGGCTGGCATCTTGAGTGTTCTGTAATGTCAGCTAAATACTTAGGCCAACCATTTGATATCCATGGAAGTGCAATAGAGCATATTTTCCCTCATCATGAAAATGAAATTGCCCAAAGTGAGGGATATGCTGGGAAACCATTGGCAAACTATTTCCTGCATTCCGGGATGCTTTTAATTGATGGTCGTAAAATGTCAAAATCGCTTGGAAACTTTCTAACAATTGAAGATGTTTTAAAAGAAAATGACGTTGATACTGTTAGACTTGCTTTTATGGTCACCCACTGGCGAAAACCTTTTGATTGGAGTAAAAAGGCCATTATAGAGGCCAGTAAACTTAAAGAGAAATTGGTAAGGGCTAAAACTTCTGCAAAATCTAATAATAGTATTAAAGAACAAATTTACGAAGCTCTAGATTTTGATTTTAATTTACCCAAAGTTTTAACTGTTTTAAACAGTAATTTAGAAGGCTTGTCAGAGGGAGATTTTGAACTTTTTAAGGAGCTTTTTGGCCTTGAGCTGGAGGAAAAGAAATTAACCAAAGAACAGGAGGATTTGATTAAAACAAGAGAAAACGCTCGTAAAGGAGGAAATTTTAAGGAGGCAGATCAGATTAGAGAAGACCTTAAAAAACAAGATATAATTATTGAGGATACCAGTTCAGGTACAAGGGTGATAAAAATGTAATAGCTATTGACATTTCTGGTTGTATATGGTATACTCAATAGTAAAATAAGGAGGCTAAGGAGTGCCTCTTTTTTTGTCCAGAATGTCGGCTGAGATCTGTGGAGAGAAGACTCGAAAATATTAGAGTCTGCCCCTCCTTCCCTGATCTTGGCTGACATTCTGTCCAAAAACAGGCTGGCCCCTGTTTGGGACATTATATATCGCATAGCAATGAAAAATCAAAGGAGGCGGATTCGTATGCGACGCACGTTAAGTTTTCTGTTTGTGGTTTTGTTCGTGATCGTGACACTACCAGCTCAAGGGAGCTGGGTTTCGGAAATGCTTTTCGGCCGACATCGTGAGTATCACGAGGCCGGTATCACTTACGCGGTGGATGAAAAGATCCCTGCAAGGTGGATGAATGATTCGGCCCTCTCAACAAGGTATTGGCGAGAGGGAGCACCGGTATTTGCAGGCACAGTCCTTGAGATTTCTGTCATTCTAAATACTGGTACTCAAGATGGTAGAATATTCGCCATTTGTGCCTCGAACCGCGACTGTGTGGTCGGTGATTTGTCGGGTCGCGAGAACTTCAAGTACGACTTGAATCGTGACAGACTCGGCGGTCTCCAGATTCTCGGCACTTTTGTCGGGAAGTATGGAATCGTTGAGCTTGACACTACCAGTATTGAACCCGGAACTGTTTTTCTCTATACATTTGCTCTCAAAAGCAGAAAGTATGAGAAATTCAGCGAAAAGGTAATCGCAATACGGATCGCTCCGCCGCTTGAGGAAGTTCTTCCGGCCATGCAGTATGAGTCCGAAGAGGTTCTAAGAGCATGGGGGCTTGAGAGTTATCTCACATTGGAAGAAGTAGTGGGAGCTCCAGACTGCACGCCATCAAGGTTTGATATTTTGTTTTCTGATGGCGGTCAGATGTCTGATGTTCGAATTTCTGGTAAGCCCAGCATTGGAAGATATATGGGAGTATACAAGAAGGCTAGCTTTCCGGAAAACCAAATTGCTATTATCAAGGTCAAGAGCGTTGATGGAAGCAATATTGGTGGTGAGATTGTCCCGACCCATGGGGCCAAAACATCAAAAGATCTTTACAAAGCCTTAAACGGCTGCGAGGATCGGGCGAGGCTGGAGTGGCTATACAGGATAGATATCTATTCTACTGGAGAGTGTCGTGATCTAACGTCTAAAGAAAGGGAATATCTTGACACTTTTCCAGAAGATGGACCTGTCGGAAGCCCAACATACGGTTTAAGAAATGCAGTTATGGAGATGGCCACAGCTGAAAAGGCGGTGGTTCACTTAACTCGTAAATACATACCTAATACCTCGGCTGATTACTGGAGGATGTATCAGGTGTGGACAGCCTCTAAGCATGCCTTCGTCTTAGCTCCAACTGAAGCATATGTGCCTGAGTCCAAGATGCGTGAGGTCAGAGTGGTTCGTTTAGCCCCTGGTGGAGTTCCGGTTGTCAAGATAGAACCGTCAGAGGTTACAAAGCTTGACACAGATGGTCTTTGGAGGGGCGTGGCCATTATTATTGGCCAACGCGTTCGCAGACCGAATCGTATCAATGTCTTGTCAGAATCAACCGCCACAGGTGGTAGTGCAACCGCCACTGCTACTCAGTGGCAAGAACAACAGCAAGAACAGCAGCAAGAACAAGCTGTTACTATTGATCCTTAACCGTGGGCCAGCACGGTTATTTCCTCCCCCCCCCCCGCACCAGATGGTGCGGGGGCTTACCTTGAGCTCCGAAAGTATCTTTCGGAATTCAAGTATAAGTAAAATTTAAAGGTCGACCTTAATTTGGCTCTAAAAGGGCTAAAGGAGAAATTATGAACAAATTATTTATCGTTATTGGTGTTGGAATTGTATTTTTAGCTTTTACTGCTAAAGCAACAGCATTAACTATTACTGTTGATCAGTCTCAGCAGCAACAACAACAGCAACAGCAAGGACAAAATGTTGTTGTAAAAACTAGTGGGACTGCTAGTGTTTCTGTTGATGAAAAACAACAACAACAGCAACAACAACAGCAGCAGCAAGGTGTTAATGTTGGAGGCGAAGGTGAAGAAATTACTTTACCTGGCCAACAGCAACAACAGCAGCAAGATGGTCAAGAACAACAGCAGCAGCAAAATCAGGATGGCCAGCAGCAACAACAGCAACAACAACAGCAGTCACAGTCTCAAGAACAAGAAATTACTCCAACTCCACAACCAACTCCAGAACCAGGAAAAACTCTTCCTTCAGCCGGTTGGGGATTCAGTATTCCTACAGCTTTGGCTGGTTTAGGAACTACTGTGACTTTTTATCTTCGTCAGAAGAAACAGTTAGCTACTTTAGATTTCTTACAATAAATTAGAAGTTAAAGACTATACTGGAGAAAACCCGCTTAAGATTAATTTCGAAAGCGGGTTTTCTTATGGAAATATTTGATTTTTGAAAATTATAATATTGATAATTGTAAATTGATAATTGATAATTTATAAATTATAAGGTATAATTTTAGTATGGCAACAAAAGAAGAATTATATAATTTATTAAATATTGATGAGAAAAAAGCAAGAATTGCTGAAATTCAAAAGGATATGAATAATCCTGATTTTTGGAAAAATCCAAATAATGCAAAAGAAATATCACAAGAGATGGCAAATCTTGAAAGAGAAATACTAGAATGGCAAGATTCTAAAAGCGATAAAGATTTGGAAATTTTAGAATTAAAAGCAAATTTCAAAGATAAATATGATGAAAACAATGCTCTTTTATCAATTCATGCTGGCGCCGGCGGCACAGAAGCCCAAGATTGGGCAGAAATGCTATTAAGAATGTTCGAACGATGGGCAGAGCGTCGAAATTATAAATATGAAATATTAGAAATTTCTTCAAGCGAAGAAGCCGGTATTAAATCAGTTACTATTAGAATTATCGGTTCTTATGCTTTTGGTTATTTAAAATCAGAGGCAGGTGTTCATCGGTTAGTTCGTTTGAGTCCTTTTGATGCCGATAATGCTCGCCATACAAGTTTTGCATTAGTGGAGGTTGTTCCAGAAATAAAAGATAAGGAGAAAATAGAAATATTAGAAAAAGATTTGCGAGTTGATGTTTATCGTTCACGCGGTCATGGTGGGCAGGGAGTTAATACAACTGATTCAGCCGTTCGAATTACACACAATCCAACAAGTATTGTTGTTTCATGTCAAAATGAAAGAAGCCAGCTACAAAACAAAGCACAAGCTTTAAAGGTTTTACAATCGCGTCTTTTAGCTTTAAAATTAGAAGAGAAAAAAGATGAGGAGAATAAATTACGAGGCAAACATCTTTCTGCTGGTTGGGGTAATCAAATCAGATCATACGTTTTACATCCTTACAAACAAGTGAAAGATCATCGTACAAATGTTACTAGCAAAAACCCAGAAGATGTATTAAATGGTAATATAGATGAATTTATCGAAGGATATCTAAAAGCAAAGTAAAAAATTATTAAAGAAAGGATATCATGCTTGATAGAGCAAAACAAATGTGGGATCTACAAAAAAAGGCCCGTGCAGTTCAAAAAGAATTAAAAGAGACAGAAGTAGAGGCAAAAGCAGCTGATGGAAATGTGATAGTTGTTTTTAATGGAGAACAGCATATTCAATCTGTTGAGATTGATCCATCAATGCTTACTCCAGATAAAAAGAATGAGCTAGAAAAATCTCTTCAGCAAGCAGTGGCTGAAGCAGTTTCGCGTGTTCAGGCGATTGCTGCTGAAAAAATGAAAGCAATTGCAGGAAATTTGAATATTCCAGGAATGTAAATAGTATCAGGAGCCAAAAATGAAACTAATTGTTGGTTTGGGAAATCCTGGCAAAAATTATCAAAAAACACGTCATAATATTGGTTTTAGAATTTTAGATGAAATTGCTCAAAAACTAGATCTTAAGTTTTCTATTAATAAATCTTTTGAGTCAGCAGAAGCTAAAGTGAATAGCCAGACGTTTTTTATAAAACCAAATACATTTATGAATGATTCTGGAAGAGCGGTTGTAAAAGTAAAAAACTACTATAAAATTAACTCAAATAATATTTGGGTGATCCATGATGATGTTGATATAACTTTAGGGAAAATTCGTATAAGTTTTGGAGGATCATCTGCCGGACAAAAAGGAATTAAATCAGTAATTGATAATATTGGTAATGATTTTTGGAGGATAAGGGTTGGTGTTGGCAAGAAAGATATGATACCAACTGATAAAT
>SDBT01005603.1_pt1 | contig 21023 bp, 18 predicted proteins | sample 2277101 | NCBI WGS metagenome assembly SDBT01 (sample SAMN10404973, study PRJNA504765) | marine sediment metagenome | isolation source: marine sediment core GS10_PC15, 103 cmbsf | place: Arctic Ocean: Southern Knipovich Ridge | collected 2010
GAGCATTATGAAAATCTCTTAGTGAAGATAAGCCTCAATGACTTTAGGATCATTCCGAACTTGCTCTGGTGTCCCTTCACTGACCTTTGACCCGGCATCCATAAAGATGACGCGATTGCAAACGTGCGTTACTGCATCCAGGTTATGTTCGATCATTATCACTGATTTACCCTGTTTCCCAAGGCCACTGATTACAGAGAGTATTCTCTCAATCATAGCAGGTGCTATACCGGCTACAGGCTCATCCAAAAGCAATAAATCAGCATCAGAAACCAGGCAACATAGCAGGCTCAACAGCTTTTGCTGGCCGTAGGAAAGCTCAGATGCCGGGGAATCCGACTTACCCACAAGCCCCACGTCATCGAGCATTTTCATGGCTTTTGTCCTATTCTCTGTTTCCTGTCTTTTACTTTTCTTGGATCTAAACAAAACATTTCCAAGATTCTCCCCTATCTGATTTCTGAACGAGAAAAGAACGTTTTCAAGGACTGTTAATTGGTAAATAAGTCGTAAGTCCTGGAAGGTTCTTGCAATACCCAAATTGGCGATTCTATGCGCTGGCTTCTTGTGTAAATCTGTGCCCCGAACCGAAATTCTCCCACTTTCAGCCTGAATAAAACCGGTCATTACATTGAATAAAGTAGTCTTGCCCGCACCATTGGGACCTATAAGCCCAAGGATTGTTCCCTGTTCCAATGAGCATGAAAAATCAGCTAATGCTTTGACCCCATCAAAGCTTCTATTGAGACCCTGTATTTCAAGCAAAGTGCTTTTCATTTCTTTGCGTTTTCCAAACGAAATCCAAATTTACCAGCCAGGCCTTGCGGTCGCCACATCATAAAAGCCACCAGAAGACCCCCATATAGAATTTGCCTGATATTGGCCGCTAACGAGCTTGGCAATCCAACGAAGCGCAGAGCTTCCGGCAGTGTTACAAGAACTACTGCACCAATAACTGGTCCCCATAGGCTACCGGCTCCTCCTATGATTACTATTGAAATTATGAAGATTGATTCCATCACAGTAAAGCTCGTTGGATCTATAAAACTGATGTAATGAGCGTATAACACCCCGGCTACTGCTGCCATACCGGAACCAATAACAAATATAACCACCTTATACACAGCCACATTCTTACCGGCCGCCAAAGCAAATACTTCATCTTCCCTGATAGCCATCAGAACACGTCCAAATGGTGACTTTACAATACGATGACATATCCAAAGAATAAGAATTGCACAGAAGCCAACCAGCAATAAGAATTCTATATGTGATGAAATCTTCCAACCCAATATTATCGGCTGAGGAATCCCGGGAAGACCCATAGGCCCACCGGTAAACGAAACCCAGTTATTCAAAATACTGAACACAATGACTTGAAATGCAAAAGTAGCAATAACAAAGTAGTGACCTCTTATACGAAGAGAAGGAATCCCAATCACCCCCCCTAACAATCCGCTGATAATCACCGCACAGATAATGTTTATTGTAAAGGGGCTGCCAAACTTCAAAGCCATAAGTGCAGCAACATAAGCCCCAACTCCATAAAAAGCAGCATGAGCAATAGAAAGCAAACCCGTATAACCCACGATCAGATTAAGTGATTCCGCAAGAATCACATAGATGCCAATCAATATTAAAATGTGAAGCAGATATTCCAATTACTTATCCTTTATTTTGGAATAAATTGACAAAGATCTTTTAATAAATAACTCAAAGCCCATGAATAAGCTTCTTGGAGATTTCCCGATCCTTCGGTGCTTAAAAAATTTACTACGTATTTCGTAGTATCGACTAAAAATTCTTTTTCTTTCCGATCCAAGGAAGGTTTCCTTAATAAAGCACTTACCGCTAAAGAAGATGTGTTAATATTTGCAGGGCTATTCGGCTTAAGTGGTAGTCCAACACAAGTTGAATCGTTCCAAGGAGGTCGCATTGTAGCTTTAAGAGCATTGGTCATTTTTTGTGACAATAGAGATGACGGCTCTTTGTAAATATCTGCCATTTCTACCAGCACGAACAGAGTATATAATTGACGTCCTCCAATCGGATTTTTTCCGGAAGTCCACCCTTCTATTTTATCATTATATTTCGAAACAATCTGGTCCTTTAAGCAGTTCTTATAGAATATTACTTCATCTTCCCCAAGTAGCTTGAACAATTCGATATTATTTTGAATGATATCAAGAGCTTTATACGCAGCTACATCTGTTGCAACTTTTTCTTTTTCCCAGCTTACATTTTTAAAATTATCGATTATGTTTTTTGCTGTGATCATGCTTTTCTGTAATTGCCCTGGCAAAAGTGTCCACAATCTCAACAAAGAAGCTGTATGGCGGTATCTTGGGGCTAATATAGGATCTCCCTCTCTTCCAATAGACAAAGCTCCACCAGCCCCTGTTTTGCTATCCCATCGATTTAGAAGGTAATTATTAAGTCGTAATACGATTAAATCGCGTAATTTTATGGGAGATTCTTCAATCTGATTACTTTCTATTTTGCTTGAGCCAATATGCGATAAGTATTCATAGAGAGCTTCAACAACTACCACAGTTGTACTCACACTATCATTTGTACGTGACGCCTCTTCTCCTCCATAAAGATACTCCATATACTTTCTGTCAGAATGTCCCCATCCTCCTTGGCCGAGGCCCTCCAAAATATTATCCATTAATAAATATTTCACCAAGTTGTTAATTGCGGTTAAAAATTCATCGGTACTCACCTCTTTAAATGGATCAAAAGGGATGCTAATATGATTAATAAGCCATTTTGACCACTTTAAGATTTCTGTATCAGAAACACTAAGAAGCCCAGGTATTGGCGAAATATCTACCATAAACGAGTATCTCCATTTTACACACTTGCTTTAATAATTTTTTTCCCAAAGAAACCTTCCGGTTTAAGTAGAAGAAACAAAACTAAAATCACAAAAGCAATCGCATCCTGCCACTGTGACCCGATATACCATGTCCCCAAATGCTGGGCCGTCGCTAATAGTAATGCCCCAAGAACAATTCCAGGGATGCTATTGACACCACCAATTATCACCACAACAACTCCAAGCATAAGAGCATTCATTCCCATTGTGGGGGTCATATCAATATCAAGAGCTACAAGTAAACCTGCCAACCCCGCTAAAGCTGAACCGATACTAAATACCCAAGTAAATATCTTTTTCGAAGAAATGCCGGAAATATTTGCCAAATCAGGATCATTTGCAACGGCTCTTATACAAATGCCTATCTTTGTTCTATTTAGAAAAATTGCTAATATACTAATAAGGGCCAGGCTTACAAAAATCGATGTCAGTTGTATGGATGTAATTCGAGCTCCCAACACAGCTATCCCTTCTGTTACATTATTAGATCGTAATGTTTTTGTTGAATCTCCAAACACCATAGATATGATATTTTGAAGAATAATGTAAATACCTAATGAAGCTAATAAGAAGATTAATTCAGAACTTCCTTTTTTGCGAAGTGGTCGATAAATGGTCAGCTCTATTAGACAACCAATAGCAGCACACAGTATAATACTCAAAATAATTGATATTGCTAAAGTCATGTTCAACCATGTAGACAAAAAGAATGCCAAATAGGCTCCTGCAACAAAAATTATACCATGCGCAAAGTGAAAAAATCTTGCAGTATAGAATATCAGTGAAAAGCCCGTCGCAATGAGAAGGATATGGCTTGCGGTAACGAGTATGTTTATCAGGATTTGCACGCAAGAACCTCCTTAGCAACGCTGCTCCACTCATCGCAATATCCTATCAATTCAAGCCAGGACTCCCGTCCAGTGATCATATTATTGGGTTTTAAATATAAACAGAATTCCCTGAAACTCTGGGCATAATGCGGGTATTTTTCCAGCATCGCTTTTGTTGTTCGGGCATATATTGATGAACCATAAAACGAACGGAAAAGCTCTTGCCGTATTTTATTATATTCATCCACGCTGATGGAACGATTATGAACCACTGGCATGCTAACTGTATCGAAGCGACTCCAATCTCTTGTTAGTAGACGGTCTGAATACGTATCCCAGTACCTTGTGCCAGGGAACGGAGTCATATACGAAATCTTAATTTGACTGGCACGTATCGTTGTTACCCAATATTTATATTCTTCAATTATTGCTTGGTCTTCCCACGGATATCCTATCATAAGATAGGTTTTAACAAACATACCGAGTGATCTGCAGAAATCAAAGAGATCATTTATTTTCTCCATATTATGCGGATTGATGGGTTTGATCTTTTCTATAGCTGTTGGTGAAATACCTTCAAGACCAAATCCTATCTTTGTGCATCCGGCATCAGCCATAGCTTGAATTACGTCTCTATCAACATCAAGATTACTTTGATGGTACCAGTTTATACCTAAATCGGCTTCTTTAATAGCTTGGCAAACCTCAAGTGTCCATTTTTTTGCCTGGCCAAATGACTGGTCAATAATAATTACAGTATTCATACTGAAGCGATCTTTGAGTTCTTCAAGTTCTGCAATAATATTCTCAGATGTTCTAAATCTTACACCCTGACCCCATATGGTAAAAGAGGCACAAAAGTCACAATTGTGCTTACAACCCCTGGAAGTTAAAATTATACTCGTGTTATTCTGCATTGAACTAGGCGGCCACATTAAATCAAATAGGATGTACGTCCCAAGTCTCTCCTCGCTTCTCGCAGGATAAGGCAGCGAATTGATATCTTTTATGCGTGGTGCAGGAATAATACGTGGTAGATTATTTAGGCTGTAAACTTGTCCACAAAACTCAACTGTTTCCCCTTTGAGCAAAACTTTGGCCAGCATCACTGCCACCTCTTCACCTTCTCCAACAATGATATGGTTACAACACTCCTTGCTGATATCTCGCCAATTACCACAGGCATGGTATCCACCAAGAACAACCTTGAGATTCTGACTTTTAGCATTCTCGATAAGTTCAAGAATCCTCCGCCATTCCCAAGTCATGCCTGAAATAAACGATATGCAACGGTCTATCCCGACACTCTTTACCCGCAGTTCATTTTGGCTTTCGAAGAAACAGTCGAAACCTGCTTCAGATAAAGTTGCACAAATGTACTCCAAGCCTATAGGCTCTGGAGAGTGCCAGCCATGATATGATTTATTGTCTTTGATCATATAGTTGGACTTTCCGTTTTTTTATGAAATGCATCAATAAGCTTTTCCTCCACTCGTTCAGAAGAGAACAGGTTGTTTCCAGAAGAAGGGAAAAATGTGGTCATTATTTTAGATATTTCACTGCTATCGAAATTATACAGTGTCCAGCCTATCTTTCTTGTCCTCGTATTCTTTTGATCAGGAGGCTTTGAATCGATCACAAGGCAAGAATCGTATACACCCAAGTCAAATGTTTTTCGCAATGGTGGCTCATTTACACTTACCCCATTGACATGGTTCTTTCCACCAGAGCTATATACGAACAAACTGTAGGACCACCCGAGTAAGATATCGAAAACCTCCATATTGCCAACTGCATCCCAAAGCATTGTGTATTTGGTATTGACTGCTTCATCGGCTTGACCATTAACAAAGCAGCCATCCTCCTCAATTGAACAGACCTCTTCGCCCGTTAGTTTGATTCTCGGATATATCATTTGGCAATATTGTGCAGGCGATCCAAAATGCTGATTTTTTTTAACAATATTCTTCAATGCATCCCCACTTAACCCAAGAAAAATGTTCCTACACTTATGCTTAATAGCAAGATTCTTGAATTCAAATATGTGGGGCAAGCAGTAATCCTCAATGATGTCTGCTCTATTTTCGTACTGCTTGAGTATCTTATCGGAGTTGATTGTTTTGTTGCCAATCTTTAGGGTCTTCTTCGTAGCTTCCGCAGTCTCCTTCAGGTCTCTTAGGCCGAGGCCAAAGAAGATGGCAAAGAAGCAGTTGAGCATGGTCTTCTTGGCCTCTGCTTCCTTGTCCCACTTCAACCCATCGGCCTTACAATTGGCTCCAAGGCACTTGGTACTGCTACTAGCAGTACGGTTGCAAATGCCTCCAGTATTCCATGGGCACAAATCGTGATCCAGTCCGATTTTCTTAAGTAATTCATGGATACTGTAACTTGACTCAGAATTCTCTTGCAGCAAAGGCTTTACACGATTCCAACTCGTATCGTGTAGACACATGCCAATTGAGACAATCGCCTCTGTCAAGTATGAAGGTATTAATTCATATAGGAAGTCCTTGGGATCTACTAGCCAATGCACACTGTTTTCAGCATGTGTAAGGTTCTGCTTGAGATATAATGAATAATCATAGACATCCCAACTGCTGCCTTTAATCTTGTACTCTGGCACTAAGCGCGTTTCTTCGTCACCATCCTTTTTTATTGTTACTTCATCTTTATGTATGCTATTTTCTATTCCATCTCTCAGGAAATTCACTAATAGCCATTTGCTTCGGCCCAGCCTCATGCTCTGTTGTAATAAAAATTCAAGAAAATTATAGGTCTTTGTGCCAGACCACAATTTATGTCCTAGTATCTCTTCGAAACATTCATCAAGTTGTGTTTTTGTACTTCTCCCAAAGGCATCGGCAAGGATATTATGGAAATCAAAAATCAAATACACTATATAACAAACAAAATTGACCAACATGACTCCAACAATCACAAGGGCCCTAATTGTCAAATCATGGCCTGTGAGCTTTTGTTCTAAATCGTTAGGGATTACCCTCAAGACATAGTCACTGAAAAATAGCCCCAAGAACAACAGAACAAGAAAGACTATAGTAATGACAAAGAACGTTGTTCTTCGCCAGCCTTTGCTCTGTGGCTTGGTTATCAGGCTGATCAAAGGCTGAAAAGGAACCAGAATGAAGGTGATTAAATAGAGGACTTTCTGAATTCTTGAGAAGGTTCTTTGCCCATAAACGACAGAGTTATAATGTACGTTAAGATCTGGCATTGTTCTTTGCCTCAAGCTCACATTGCTTTCCAATTAGATTATACATACACACTATCGGGTTATCGTCATTACTTCGAATATGCATAGGACCACCGTGGCAATAAACCCATTCTTTGCAGTTCACGCAATGGCCCGTCTTCTTCCATTCGAAATCACGAAACCGTTGGTAACGGTTTTCCCAAACATCCTTAATATTGTCTTTTCTTAAATTACCCTCAATAAACTCTCTGGAAATATTACTACAGGAAGCAAGCTTACCATCAAAAAGAATGCCTAAATTATTAATTCCGGCTATACAATGAAAAATAAATGGCCTTACTGTTCCTTCCAACTCCTTGCCAAGCCAGCCACCGCAACCGAGTTCAACCATTGTTGTCTTCTGGTCTGAATACTCTGAGCAGTATTGCTGGTATTCTGTTTTAAGAAAATCAATGACCTGCCTTACTTGCTCAGAGTCCAACAAATGCTCAAGGTCAAATTCCGCACGGCCAATTGGGTCAATTGTCATTATTCGAAAGATTCTTGGCTTGATTTTCTTTTTGACAAGCTCGAACAAATGTGGAATCTCATCGACATTCTTTTTATGTGCAACAACAGAAACGGTAACGGTATAACCATGCTCTACACCCAGCCGAGCAGAATTGAATGCTTTTGCAAATCCACCTTTGATCCGGCGAAAAGCATCATGTGTTTGCTCTAAGCCATCAATGCTAACACCAATGCCCGTTACTCCCAACTTTTTCAATTCTAAAAATAATTCCGGATGGTCGGCAAGAACTATACCATTGGTTTGAATATCAATATTCCGGTAGAATGGATAACAGTGAAGACTGCGAAGAACTTCTAATATATCTTTGCGGACAAATGGCTCGCCACCTGTGATGTTAATATGACGGAACTGGCTCATGTCAAAGTCAGTAGCAATCTGCTCAAAAGCTCCGACTATTTCTTCTGTTGAGAGTTCTTCTCCTAGGCCAACCTCTTCTGAAGGTGAGCCACAATGTACGCATTTCAGATTGCATCTCCTGGTCGCTTCCCAGCTTATTAGCTGTAATGGATGCTCCTCAATAAGAGAGTCTATTCTCTTTCTCCAATTTTCAAATAGAGCGTCCATATCAATCAGAATTTCTCTTATAAACAAATTCAAAGTACTCTCTGTCATCTTCGGTATCTGGATGACATCCATACATGTTGTTTACGAATTCTACTGGATTGTTCCACTTCAACATGCGTTTTTTGAAAACATCAACTTGATTTGCTGAAGTTTTTGCTTCTTCCTTTGTTTCAACAGACATTTCGTTGTTACTCCTTATTCTTTAATTTAGCTGAAACTGCTTTTCCATCTTTAATAGTCATTACCGCATAGGCTTCTGAATTCAAGTCGCCATTTCCCTTGAATTTAATTTGACCTGAGACTCCTTCAAATGTAAGATCTAATAGGGCTTGCCTGATCTTCTCTGATTCAGTGCTTTGTGCTTGTTGAACGGCCTTTGCAATTGCCATGAAAGCATCATACGAATAGGCACCAAAAACATCTGGGGCTTCTCCATACTTTTGTTCATACTTATTCGCAAAAGCATCATATACAGTACTCGTTCTTTGAGCAGGAGCTGTATATACAACAGCTTCCGCAGAACTACCGGCAATATTCCGGAATTCTGGCGAACCCCAATTATCTCCTCCGAACAACTTAAGATTTAAGCCAAGCTCTTTTGCCTGGCGAACAAGAACACCTCCTTCTTTAGGATAAGTCGGAGAAATTATCGCTTCCAATCCATCTGTTTGTTTGATTTTTGAAAGTATGGTCCTAAAATCATTCGAATTTTCCTGGACACCTTCTTCAACAAGTACTTCTCCGCCGGAAGAAATGAATTTTTCCTTAAAACCTTCAGCCAAAGGTTTCCCCCATGAGTTATTTGTATATACCAGGGCAACTTTTCTAACTCCTGATTCAATTACATGTTTAGCCAAGATTTCGGCCTGCTGATCATCCGCAGGTACTGTTCTGAAGAAGTAATCACCACCTTGCGTTGAGAGCAAAGCCGAGGAAGAAATGGATGAAATCTGAATAACTTTGTTTTTATTGGTAATAGGACAAATCGCAAGCGATACCCCACTTCCCGCAGAACCAAATACAACGGGATATTTATCGATACTTGCAAATTTATTGACTATGCTAACAGCTTCCTTCTTGTCGTTCTTGTCATCTTGGAAATCAATCTCTACCTGTTTTCCTAAAAGGCCACCAGCAGCATTAATCTCCTCAAGAGCAACCTCTATGCCACGTTTAGCTTTTTGTCCATATGATGCCACTTCTCCTGTGAGCGGAAATGTGGCGCCCAGCTTGATCAATTTTGCATCCTCTGTTGGACGGTTTAAAATTAAAAGCCCAATAACTATAGCGACCGATACCATGGCGATAATAATCCAAATCTTCTTATTCATTTTTGAGACCTCCATTCTGGACCATTGCCTAAATTCCATTTCGTGTGCTTACATGTTTCATTAATTATTATTATCGCTAATAGAGAAAGAATTGCCCGCCCATTTTTCTGTCGATCAACCATAAAATATCCTATAATGCCCTCACGTCAAACTGCTCATGGGTTATCCCTGTGGCAACTTACAGGCTCTTTGCCATTTTAGGAATATCTCTACATATTATCTCGTTTTCACTGCTCGTTCGTCTGAAAGCACCAAAAGGTGACATGTTATCCAGCATCAGAAATGATATGTGCCACATCCCTATACGTCAAGCACCATTATTTGAGCAGTTTCCAGTTTTTCCTCAGCGGTTTTCCGGTTATTCTTGTGATAAGTGGAGTTCTTACTGATTTTTCAATTCCTTTAACGCAACCGCTATACTGAGAAAATTGCTTCCTTTCTTTGACATCCCATCTTCCTTTCCAGAAACTACAATCTGGGGCCGTTACCATAGCGGCTGTTCTTTAGCTTCATACCCCCTCAATGCCCCAAGAAACAGGAAAATTAAAGATGGGGATTGACAGGGACCAAATCCTGATTACAATTATTTTTGTATTATTACAAAAGGGACTATGTGCGGTGAAAAAGAGAGTTCTTGTATCGTGGGTTGGTCATGCCGACATTCGGAGTATGGCTGCCGACCAGCCAAAAAGCCAACAGCAGAAGATCCTTGATATGATCAGGGCTGAGAGCGTTCTAAAGGATGGCTCAGGGCCAATCAAGACTCTGCTGGAGGCAGAGAGTTTCGACCAGATCCATCTCCTGAGCAACTACCCCTCCTACATTGGCACGCGATTCAAATCTTGGGCTGGTGGGCTTATCAAGATTCATAACATCGACCTGAAGAATCCAACAGATTATGAAGAGGTGTTCACCGTCGTCGATAAGATACTAGGGAACATCCTTGGTTCGAAATTGTTGGGGGCAGATCCCGAATTATGCATTCACCTCAGCCCGGGCACTCCCACTATGACAGCTATATGGGTTCTATTGGGGAAGAGTCGGTATCCAGCATCTTTCTATCAAACGCACAAGGAAAAAGCATGGAAGACGGATATTCCATTCGATTTGGTGATGGATTTTCTTCCAGAGCTATTGAGTGAGCCTGATCGACACCTTCAACACCTGGCAAGTGCGAAGCCTGAGGAGATTGAGGGTTTCCAACAGATTGCTGGTAAAACTCAGGCCATTCGGCTGGCTGTGGGAAGAGCGAACAAGGCCGCCATCCGAGACGTGCCAGTTCTAATCTTGGGAGAAAGTGGAACGGGTAAAGAACTGTTTGCTCGTGCGATCCATGTGGCCAGCCATCGTAAAGACAAGCCATTTATTGTCCTTAATTGTGCGGCAGTTCCAAAGGAGCTACTGGAGTCTGAACTTTTTGGACACAAGAAGGGAGCGTTCACAGGAGCCACAAGTGATAGAGCAGGGGCATTTGAGTCAGCTAATGGGGGAACTTTGTTTCTGGATGAAGTAGGAGAATGTGATCCCGTAATTCAGGCAAAGCTCCTCAGGGTTCTACAACCGCCCGCTGATAGCTCTCCTTGCCACAGAGTCTTCCGAAGGTTGGGTGAAGATAAGGATAGAACGGCGGATGTGAGGATTATTGCGGCCACAAATAGGGATCTGCACGAAGCCATTAGTGATGGGCGGTTTCGAGAAGATATGTTTTACAGGCTGGCCGTCATCACAATTACGATACCTTCTCTACGTGATCGAAAGCAAGATATACCTATAATTGCAGAGAAACTCGTAGGGCAGATCAATGCCATGTTCTGTTCTCAGGAGCCGGGCTATAAGGACAAATATCTTTCTGATAGCACAAAAACTTTTGTGAAGAGCCTACTCTGGCCTGGCAATGTCAGACAGCTTTATAACATTTTGCTCCAGGCCGCTGTTATGGCTGATGGTGACTGTATCGAGAAGCACGATATACGTCAGGCATTAGGGGCGTTTCCTTCTCCCGAACAGACCAACATTCTTGAACAACCTCTCGGTGGAGATTTCTCGCTTGAAGATTTGCTTAACTCCATACAAAAGTACTACTTACAGAGAGCTATGGCAGAGGCAAATGGAGTTAAAACCAAGGCTGCAAGACTATTAGGAATGAGGAATTATCAAACATTGGATGCCCAAATTAAAAAACTTAAAGTCAAATGGTAAAAAATATTTTTTAGCCTTTTTAAACGAGTTGACTAAACTGGCATGCCGTTTGTTGATTATGTCACTGTCGCTTATATCGATGAGGTGAACTTTTATGAAATCAATAAACTTTGAATTTTTAAGACAGCACTGGGAGTTACTAGCAAGCTTGGCTGGTTTTGCAGAGCAATATTTGCTTACTGATCCGGTTAGTTCACTTGTAAAATTACGTAGTTATGCTGAACAGTTAGTCGAGACAGTTTACGAAAAAGACAAGCTCCAGAGACCATACCAGGCAAACCTTAATGACCTGCTTAATGACACGGTCTTTTCTGATGTGGTCCCGGAAGTGGTTATTACTAAACTCCACGCTCTAAGAATTCATGGCAACAAAGCTGCACATGGTAATTACGGCCCACTTGAAACAGCTAAATGGTTAATGAAAGAAGCTTATCAGCTCGGGCAATGGTTATATTTGACATATGTTGGCGGAGAGGTTTCGGAAATTCAAGAATTTAAAGAAATTACTGAAGGCTTGGATTCTAAAGGCAAGCTTAAGCGGGCGAATAAAGCGATCCTTGAGAAGCTGGCTGCCCAAGAAATGCAAATGAATAAGCTTCTGGGGGATCTTAAAAAAGCACGTTCACAGGCAAAAGCTGTCAAAGCTGATAAAGCTCAGCTAGAAGAGGCTCTCCGAAAAGCTCAAGATTCAGCTGATATTTTACATTTTGACGAGGCTCAAACCAGGAAGAACATAATTGATTCTATGCTGCTCGATGCTGACTGGGATATAAATAATCCCGACTCTGTAGGGCAGGAGGTAGAAGTTGCTCATCAACCAACCGATTCAGGGCTTGGATACGCTGACTACGTTTTTTATGGTGATGATGGTAAGCCTCTTGCTGTACTTGAGGCAAAGAAGACATCTGAAGACGCAGAAAAGGGAAGGCAGCAGGCAAAGCATTATGCCGATGGCTTTGAAAAAGAAACAGGTCAGAGGCCAATTATATTTTATACTAATGGTTTTGACCTTCGCATATGGAATGACAAAGCAAACGAGCCACCCAGATCAATTTACAGCTTCTATTCAAAAGATTCACTTGGCTATTTGCATTATCAATTAAAGGAGCGAAAGCCACTAACTAATATAGTACCTGATGAAAAGATTGCTGGCAGATTGTATCAGGTAGAAGCGATTAACCGAGTCATGGAAAGATTTTCCGCTGGCCATCGCAAGTCCCTTATTGTACATGCGACTGGGACTGGAAAAACTAGGGTGGCTATATCAATCTGCGAATGTCTGATTAAAGCCAAGTGGGTCAAAAGGATTCTCTTTTTATGTGATCGAAGAGAACTTCGCAAACAGGCTAAAAATGCTTTCAAGGAATTTCTACCAGACCATACTCTAATTATTGTCAACCGAAGTACTTATAAAAATAAAGATGAGCGTATATATTTAGCCACTTATCCAGGCATGATGAAATGCTTTGAGACCTTTGATGTGGGCTTCTTCGACCTTGTCATTGCAGATGAGTCTCACCGCAGTATTTATAATCGCTATAAAGATCTCTTCACTTATTTTGATGCCATGCAGGTCGGTCTTACCGCAACTCCTGTTAAATTCATACAAAGAAATACATTTCAGATGTTTAACTGTGAAGTTGATGATCCTACTACTAACTTCAGCTTCCAGGATGCTATAAACAGCAACCCTCCATATCTATCTTCTTTTAAAGTAGAAGAAGTGACTACGGAATTTCTTCGTGAAGGCATAAAGTATTCGCAGATGTCCGAAGAGCAAAGAAGGCAGCTCGAAGAACAGGAACCGGATGCCGAAGCTATAGAGTACGAACGAATCCAGGTTGATAAAAAGATTTTTAATAAACCTACCAATGAAGCGATCATTCGCAATCTGATGGTAAATGGTGTAAAGATCGATGATAACACCAGGCTGGGCAAGACCATCATCTTTGCTAGAAGCCACAAACATGCTACTTTCCTGGAGGGCATTTTTGACAAGCTATACCCCCAGTTCGGTGGCAAGTTTTGTAGGGTGATTGATAACTATGATCCACGTGCCAGTGCCTTGATCGATGAATTCAAAGATCCAGATAGTAATCTTACAATTGCACTCTCTGTAGATATGTTGGATACGGGCATTGACGTCCCTGAGGTAGTAAACCTTGTTTTTGCCAAGCCTATTTTCTCTTATGTTAAGTTTTGGCAGATGATAGGCAGGGGCACGAGACTCTGCGAAAACTTGTTTGGCCCTGGAAAGCATAAAAGTGAGTTCCTTATATTTGACCATTGGGGTAATTTCAAATACTTTGATGAAGAATACCAGCATAAAGAGATCTTTGATCAGAAGTCACTTCAGCAACGGCTTTTCGAATCTCGTCTCGACCTTGCAAGTGGAGCAATCCGTGTTCAAAAGCCTGAAGTTTTTGACCTGACCTGCAATATTATCTTAAAAGATATTAATGACCTTCCAGAGAAAAGCATTTCTGTCCGCGAAAAATGGCGTCAGGTTAAAATGATGCAGGACTTGGATGTAATAAAACAATTTTCTCCAATGACCAAGGCCTCGCTAAAAAATGATATTGCTCCGCTTATGCAATGGCGAAACATTAGCGGCCATGTACCTGCCTACGATTTTGATCTTCTAGTTTGCCTTTTACAGAACGCTCTTTTAGGCAATAATACTCGTTTTGATGATTTAAGAGCTGATCTTTGTAATCGTATCCAGCAGCTGCAGATCAATTTAAATCCAGTAAGAGCAAAGCTTGCAGTCATCGAGAAAGTTAAGCAGAAAAAATTCTGGACGGATGTAAGCGTAGAAGACCTTGAAGATATACGCCTTGAACTTCGAGGTATAATGAAATATCGGCAAGCTCCTGAGCCCGTCGGCCCGACACACAAATATATTGACGTTGAAGAAGATCAAAGCCTCATTAGTAGATCTGAGCGGCATCCGAAATTCGAAGGACTTGAGTTAATAGCCTACCACAGAAGGGTTGGGAAGGTTTTGCAAGACCTTTTTGATACTTGCGAAGTTCTTCAATTGATCAAGGCGGGCCGGGCTGTAACAGAAGAACAACTTGACGAGCTTTCGGCTTTAGTACTGGCACAGGATCCGGATTTAAAGCTCGAGGATCTTGTAGACTACCATCCTGCAGATAATAAAGCTGTTATAAACGCAATTCGTGGCATTGTCGGCCTGGATGGAAAGGTTGTAGCGAAAAAGTTCGAAGAATTCGCACATGACCATTCTCTTAATTCTACTCAGCTAAGCTTCCTGCAAATGCTGCAGAATCATATTAGCAAATATGGTTCAATAGAAATTGATACTTTGTATGAATCGCCGTTTACTTCGTTCAGCTCTGACGGCATTGATGGCGTCTTTACGGATGAAACTATGCTCGATGAGGTATTCGAATTGCTGGACTCTTATATTTTGGAAACAGATAAGGAATAATAATTATGGTAACAGGAACGCTAAGAAGCAAGGTTGATAAGCTCTGGGAAGAATTTTGGACTGGAGGCATTACAAATCCAATTACAGTCATCGAGCAGATCTCATTTTTGATGTTTGCTAAGCTGTTGGATATAAGAGAAAGCAACAATGAGAGAAAGGCTGCTCGTATAACAAACGTAAAGATGATCTTTAGTAAAAAAGAGCAGCATATCCGGTGGAAGAGCTTCAAGCATGCCGGCCCCCAGGAAATGCTCAAAGTTGTCCGTGATGAAGTTTTCCCTCACTTCGGTGCACTCGGTGAGGATGGCTCTGTGCTTGCTGAATTCATGAAAGATGCTCAGCTTATGATACAAAAGCCCTCACTTCTGGTGTCGGCGGTAAATATGATTGATGCCTTGCCTCTTGAAAAAGCAGATACTAAGGGCGATCTATATGAATATCTTTTAAGTAAGCTAACCACTGCAGGTATAGCCGGCCAATTTCGCACACCTCGGCACATTATAAACATGATGGTAAAAATAACCGATCCAAATGCTGATGATGTTATTGGTGATCCTGCATGTGGAACTGCCGGCTTTTTGGTATCTGCGTTACACTATATACAACAAAATTACACTTCCAAGGAAGGAGCTATTGAACATAACGGCCAAGTTATTTATTCGATGGACAAACTCAGTCCTACTGAGAAGAAACACATGAATAACAACATGTTCTTTGGTTTTGACTTTGACGTTACTATGCTGCGTATAGCGGCTATGAATATGATACTGCATGGAATAGATAATCCTCAGATCCGCTATCAGGACACCCTTGCAAATTCATTTGTAGAGCAAAGGGGCAAATTGGCTTCAGATTACTTTACCCTTGTCCTTGCTAATCCTCCATTTAAAGGAAGCCTTGATTATTCGGATGTTCATAAGAGTCTTATTTCAAAAGTAAAGACCAAAAAGACAGAGCTTCTTTTTGTGGCTCTTATGCTTCGAATGCTAAAACTAGGTGGCCGTTGTGCTGTCATTGTCCCGGATGGAGTACTTTTTAGCTCGAGCAACGCTCATAAGGATCTGCGGAAAATGCTTGTAGAAGATAACCAGCTTGAGGCTGTTATTTCTCTTCCATCGGGTGTCTTTAGGCCTTATGCAGGTGTATCAACCGCAGTTCTGGTATTTCATAAGGGCGGTAAAACAGATAATGTATTTTACTATGATGTGCAAGCTGATGGTTTTACTCTTGATGATAAGAGAAACAAGATCGGCGAAGAGAATGATTTCCAGGATATAGATGATGTATCTACGCAATGGAAAAAATGGCAAGATGGCAAGCACTTAAAGGATTTTAAAGACAGGACAGCAAAAGCCTTTCATGTGCCGTTGAAAGAAATTGAGCAAAACAAATACGATCTGTCTATAAACCGCTACAAAGAAACTGTTTACAAAGAAGTTCAATACGATCCACCAAAAGACATTTTGAAAAAACTTAGTAAATTTGAAGCTGAAATTCAACGTGACCTTGTAGAATTGGAGGGGATGTTATAATGAAGTTTTATTTTCCAACAACGCTATCTACTACAAAACTTGGTGATTTGTTGGTTTTATCCGATAGTGGCACTTGGGGCGATCCTGCTACTGAGAATGAAGGTGTTCCTGTGCTGAGAAGTACAAATATTCAACATCATGAGCTTCTTCTCGAAGACGTTGCCTATCGCTCTATACCTGCTAATGATAAGAAAAGACGACTATTATCTGATGGAGATATATTAGTTACGACTTCAAGTGGAAGTCCTGATCATATAGGCAAGTGTTGTCTTTTCAACAATCCAGAAAAAGCTAAGTGCTATTATTTTTCAAATTTCACTCGCAGACTCAGATCTGAAGAGAAAAAGCTCGATTCACGTTGGTTATACTATTGGCTGACATCAGACATTGGCAGGTTTGCTCTTAGAGCAATGAATGATACTACTACAGGGCTTCGGAATATAAATATTACGCGTTACCTTGAGCAAGCAATTCCCCTTCCACATTTAGCCGGACAAAAACGTATGATAGCTATTTTAGATAAAGCTAACGAGATCCGCAAAAAACGCCAACAGGCAATCGACGAACTGAATAATCTTATTCCCGCCATCTTCTATGACATGTTTGGGGCCCCACATACAAACAGTAATAACTTTGACACTGATTTTCTGTTAAATTTGGTTAAAAAGCCCATTACTTATGGGATTCTTAAACCTGGAGTTGATACGATAGGTGGTGTTCCGATGTTACGTATTCAAGATATTAAAGGCGGAACAGTATCAACTGAAAATTTACACAAGGTTACCTTGGCCCTTTCAAATCAATACAAAAGAACAATACTTAAAGGTAATGAAATAGTTATCTCTTTAGTTGGAACAATAGGAATTGTTGCAATTGTTCCCGATACATTGTCGGGTGCTAATGTACATAGAAATTTGGGAGTTATTGTTACAAACGAAAAAATTGATACCATATATTTATATTCTTTATTTTCGCTACCAGAATTTGAAAGAATGCTAAATGTCAAGGGTGGAATTCAGCGACTTTTAAATCTGGGCGATCTTAGTCAAACAATTATTCCGATTCCTCCAATTGAATTACAGAAAGAGTTTTCAACTAAAGTCGAAGAAATTCAAAAACTCAAAAGGAAACACGAGCAATCTATTGCTGGAGCAGATGATTTATTCAACAGTCTTGTCCAGCGAGCATTCAAAGGAGAGTTGTGATGAGCAACCTTGAGATGTTAGATAAAATATGCAAGGAAACAAAGCAAAGCCCTGAGATGGTTCGAGAGGTTGCAGCTAAGGCCCTTCGAGAGCTCAATTGTATCGCAACTTTTGATGAGAAGAAGGCAACAGCGGCATTGATGGAGTGTTATTGGGCCTTTGGTGCGGAAGCTGTATACTATCTTGGCGGTATTATGTTAGGCGGTGGAAATCCAGATGATTCTTGGGTGCATGAAACATTGGCTTGCTTTATTGGCTGTGGGAATGAAGAATTTAATGCTGTGCGAGATGGTTGGATAAAACTAGTTGAAAAACATAAAGGCCTTAGAGGTCCATCGTGATAGGAGGTAATATTATGTTGGTCAGAATATTACGAATAGTGGCTATAGTTCTTACTGCTGCCAGCCAGGTGGCTTTGGAATGCAGGAGAAAACGGTGCTAGGGAGATAGAGAGTTGACATTATATTTTAATGAAAGTGAATATAAAGGTGACTATGAGACTTCGGTTTTACGTAATATTGAAGGAGCCATAGAATCCTGGGAATTTGAGAATGAAATAGAAGTTTCTCAAGATGAAACTTATGAGCTTGTGCAGGAGTTCTGCAGAGCTTTAGTATCTGCATCATCCAATCCATTAGAATCCGAATCACTTCTTCAACTCTATGCCAAGACCAAAATCCAGATCGAGTCCTGTGAAGATTATGACGGCCCTGACTTTGATGAGTTCGTCGAAGCTGAATTAGCCAAAATATCGGTTAACATGATCGCTTCGGCAGCTAACAATATGTGGGAACTATTTGCTATTCTGACACAAATACAGAAAGCCCCTATCCCGGAAATACCGCTAAATTATCTTAAACGTGTATTCAGGTGTTACATCTGGGGATTGAAGCCTGAGTGTGTAATTTTATGCCGAAGTGTTTTGGATGTCGCGATAGATGAAAAAATACCGGATAAGCTATGTGCAAAGTATTTAAACCCGAACAAAGAAGATTACACCTTAGGCGACAAACTAAAGACCATCAAACAATCTAAGTTATTCAATAAGGAATTAATTGACTTGCTCTATCGGGTCAAACATAGAGGTGATAAGTGTATCCATGGAGACATGGATATTGTGCAGGATATTAAGGGGACTGTCGTCGATACATGCAAAGCCTTAATCGCAATATGTGAGGTCAAATTATAAGATCATGTTAGGCTAGATATGAAAATATGAGGGAATCTGGGGAAACGTAGTTTTTAGAGGTATTGAAATGCTAACGAAAATATCTATCGAAAATTTTAAAGCTGTTGGGGACAGAATTGAGATCCCGATTCGCCCGCTTACACTTCTATTTGGTGCAAACAGTGCTGGCAAAAGTACAATTCTACATGCTATTCACTATGCTTGGGAAATTCTCGAAAGACAGCACCTGGATGTGGACAAAACAATGTATGGTAGTAACTTTGTAAGCTTGGGAGGCTTTAGTAATTTTATTCATGGTGGTGACCTTAGCCTTTCTGTATGTTTACGCTTTGACTTTGAAATTGAAGAAAAAAGCTTGAAAGACTATTTAGGTGATGACCCATACCTTAATAGATTTGAGATGAGAGCCGAAGATGATACATACTGTTTAGGTGATATGTATTATCAATTTGATCCAGCTAAGAATGGATGGGTTGAACTCAACATATCTTACAGCCAAACCAAACAACAACCTTATTTGAAAAAGTACTCAACAGGAATAAATGGCGAGTTGATTGCTGATATTTATTATGAAACAGGCAGACCAGAAGCAGAAGTAAAGAATATTAATTTTGGGCATTCTATTTTTAACATCTACGCTGACTTTGAGGCTACTAATGCAGTTGGTATAAATTTGGTAGAGGCAGCATTTGCAAGGTGCGGAGAGACCAAAGACAAAAGAAACTTATCAGAAGTGATTATTCCTTTTAAGACAAGTGAAGCCAATGGAGCTCTTCCGGTTTTTGGCCGGAAGCTTGAGCTTCCCAGCCTTCTCCCTGAAATCAATCAAGAAGATTTACCTGAGGGAACTAAAGCTCAGCAGGAAGTAGAGTTCTCTGATGATCGCTATGTTGCCGGTATGACATTAACGGCTCTCCTAACACAATACATGGTTGCTACTGGTGAGTTGTTGAAAGATTACTTAAATAGTTTCAGATACATTGGGCCTTGGCGTGAAAAACCAGAGCGTAATTACGAGCCGCCCCGTTATATAGAGTCTGCGAGATGGGCGAATGGTCTTGCTGCTTGGGATGTTATATATGCAGCAAAAGATGAATTTATCAAACAAGTTGGTAACAAGCTTGTCGAGCTTGAAACTGGCTATACCATACAAAGGGAAGATTCTATAATAATTCCGAAAAACAATCATCTTTTGAAAATGTTGGCAGCTAATGAAGCGTTTGATCTCGAAGAAGATGAAATATGGATAGAACTGAACAAGTTTCCAACTATGAGAAGAATAAGTCTTCTGCCAACTGAAACCTCTTCAGAAGACAACACTTTATATCCTTATCAAGTATTGCCTGAACTGATTCTTTTGCCCCAAGATGTTGGGGAAGGTGTTAGTCAGGTTTTCCCTATAATAGTAGCGTGTTTAGATTCGCAGAAATGTTTTTTAGCTATTGAGCAGCCAGAGCTTCATCTTCATCCACGTCAACAGGCAGGTCTGGGAGATATTTTGATTGAAGCCAAGAAAAACGACAAGACGCTATTTATAGAAACCCACAGTGAGCATTTGATTCTTCGATTACTTAGACGGATAAGAGAATCAGCTAGTATGGAAAATCCACCTTTAATAGCAGCAGATTTGTCAGTTATATATGTTGAACAAAAAGAGGGAAAAGTAGAAATTTTCAATATGGAGGTTGATGATAAAGGAGAATTTTTGACCCCTTGGCCTGATACATTCTTCGAACAGGATTTTATCGAAAGGTTTGCCAAGGATGCTTAAAGAAATTGCTTTCACTCCACATATTTTTGATGAAATGTCTAATATGGATAATCCAAATTGGGCAGATCAATTATACGTCTTGGGAGAGAGACTTTTTCCTTGGCAAGGCGCTTGCCCCTTCGTTGTATCAAATCTATATGATGGAAGTTGGGAGCATAAGGCCCTAGGAGTCTGTCCGAGTAATAGCCTTTGAAATTCATAAGTATTTGCAAACGCCAGACTTAAGTGTTTTGGGCTAAAAATCACTAAGTTCTTTAATAATAAAGAGTTACGTTTTTTGAGAAC
>SDBT01005604.1_pt1 | contig 21022 bp, 20 predicted proteins | sample 2277101 | NCBI WGS metagenome assembly SDBT01 (sample SAMN10404973, study PRJNA504765) | marine sediment metagenome | isolation source: marine sediment core GS10_PC15, 103 cmbsf | place: Arctic Ocean: Southern Knipovich Ridge | collected 2010
CCTGCGGTAAGGTTTCTCTGCCGGTGGCGTGCGCAATGCCTATGATACGGGCTGGGCCGTAATCGACGCTGTGGTTATCGAGAAGTGTAACGTTGCAGGCACAGAGCAATTGTGTAATCCTGGCGGGGCCGACATACGTTTCGTGATTGCCGGTAACGAGGAAAGCAGGGGCGCTGAGGTTTTGCAGAGATTGAAGGGCTTTACGAGTGGTTTTGTTGAAATTGTCGAGCAGGTCGCCGGTGATAAGTACCAGGTCGGGATTGAGGGCGTTTGTTTTGTCAATTATTCTGTCGAGAAAGCCTGCGCCTACGGAGCCTATATGGATATCGGACAGGTGAACGATACGCAGGTCAAAGCCGGCGGGAATGGTAAGGGTTTTGACGCGAAGCAGTTGAGCATTAATCATCGAGTATACAGATACGATGGCAACAATGGTTATTATGATAAGGCCGGCGGTGGAAGGATTTATTCTTATGAACAGTCTCAGCAGCTCGTAAACGAGCAGGGTGGAAAATAACAGCCAGAGAACGCCCAGCCAGGTGGTTGCGATTGTATATACAATGGTGCTGATAAGATTGCCGAGGAGGGAATGAAAGATGGTGGCGCCGATTAAAGACACGGTGCAGACAAGAAGAAGGACCCAGAACAGGGGGCCTTTTTTGATGCCGAACAGGTTACAAAGACGGGCAAGGACGTAAAAATTAATGGCAAAGGACAAAGTCAGAATGACGGTTAAGAAACTTGCCAATGAATGTATCGACCTCATAGTAATTTACTCAAACTGACCATCACCATTGGTCAGTTTGAGAATTCAAAAATCAAAGATTAAAACTCAAAATTGTGGAACCCAGCACTTAAAGATTTTAAGTGCTGGATGGCTGATTTTATTATTGTTTTTATGACGCATAATACCTTGTCAAAAGGTGATAGGACACCACGTGGGGTATCCCACTGTGGGTTGCGTTTATAGGTACGGACAAAAGGGTCAGTTTGAGTTAGTTTACTATAAAGGGGCGTTTGGGGCAATAGCTCTTGACTTTACGATTAAGTCGGTTTACTTTATGCAGTAATACCGGCAGAAGCAGGTTTAGTTGAGCAGCCGGGGCGCATGTGGCTATAATGTTGGCATTACCGTTAACTTTGCTACCAATTTACGTAAAATGGGGGCGCGTTTTCTGTAAAAACTAATGCCTTTTTTTTGTTTGTCAACAAGCCAGTATATATTCTTATGCCTTTTGTCGAGAGAAAATGAGTCTACTAAATCAGAGAAATCACTCTCATCGAAACTCCAAAGGTGATTTTTATCCGGTCTTCTATTACGATAGGGAGCTCCTGCAATTAGCAGGTTTTGGGTTGTATTAATTAAGTTCTGCATGGCAGTTTGTGGGTCTTGGACATGCTCCAAAGTTTGCAGGCAAATTACATTGTCATATTTCTCAGGCAGAGGTGTAAGAATATCATGTTGAAAAAACTCCATGTCTGACAGTTCCGGATTATTCCTGCAATTTTCGATTGCTTTGCCAGAAAAGTCTGCACCAATCAATCTATTGACTTTAGGGCATTTTTTCCTGAGATAGACCAAACCGTCGGCGAGACCGCAACCAACATCGAGCAGGGAGCCCTTCAACATGTGTAAATCAAAAATATTACTGATATAGAGATAATCTTTATCCCGCCAGTGGTTTCCTTTCTGAACAAAAAATGAATCCCAATCCTTTTGTTCCCAATTTACAAAAGTTTGAAGTCTTTTCATACTATCACGCCGATTCTACATTTCGCTAAATTGACGACAGATACACAATTAAATCTGGTTTTTTTGTGTTCTTTGCTGAACGAACAGATTATTCAATTATCTGTGATACTCTTTAATACGTCAATGTGTATTCCCAAGCAGATTGTGACTGTAAAGTCAATATACTTTCGTGATTGAGATATAAATTTATTGTTTCACACAAGAACCACTGCCCATCGGCATCCAATAAACAGTCTCAACACGGCAGTTATAGTTAGTCCATGTGGAAGACCTGTTGTAGAGGGACAGAGACGGGCGAGTTGTCGGGGTTGTATTCCATAATGTCGGCCATGTACAGCCACCATTTTCGCACAACGGGATTTTCAGGCAAGTCTGCGGCGGTGTTGCCGTCCTTTAACTTCTGGACGGCAAACAGCGTTAAGGTTTCACGGTCGAGGAATATCGAGTAATCATAAATACCGGCTTCGGACAGCTCGGCCTTCAGGGTCGGCCAGATGTTGTCGTGTCTTTTCTCGTATTCGGCCTCGCAGCCGGGCTTGAGCTTCATCTTAAACGCCTTTGTTTTCATTGCGGGTCCTTTCATAAGAAAAATCGAGCAGGTATGCACAGCCTGCCTGCGGTTTTTTATATAAGCAGATTGTGCGGATTTGTCAAAGGGCTTTGTTGAAGGTAGTCGCCGTATCCTCCTTCGCTCTCCCCTTCGCCAAGGCTACGGGGCGGCAGGAAAGCTACGGAGGGCAAGCCGGCGAGGGTAAAAATGCCCATTTTGAGAAAAAAAGCGGGTTTTTGGGAACGCGACGAAAAAATAGTTGACCGGCAGGGTACGAATCGGCTATATTGGTCGGGTTGTAAAAAGATTCAAAGCGCAGCAGGCGCTTGGGTTGTTAAAATTATGCCCTGTCGCACGGGGTAGGCTTGGAATTGATTATTGATTATTGGCGGTCGGTTGTTAGTGACGGATGAGACGTTCAAAATAATCGATAAAAAATAATCAGTAATCAATAGTTTTTCGGGGTCAACAGTTGCACGGCATGGTTGGCTCAAGCCCCCGACAGGCGGCTTGGCGTTCTGCGAGCAGTACCGCAAAACGCAGGCCCGTGGCCCAGTCAGGCCGATACAAGACGGTCTCCGTGACATACAAGCTGCCGACAGTTGGCAATCAACAGTGTGTTTATGGCATCAGGCTGTTAAATGTGCTACCCGATGGTGTAATTGGTAACACATGGCTTTTTGGTGGCCACATTCCAGGTTCGAGTCCTGGTCGGGTAGATTTGGTATTATTTTAGTGGTAAAGGACAAGATGGCAGAACGCGTTGCGATAATACTGGCGGCGGGCATAAGCAGCAGGATGAATACTCAGCAGCCGAAGGTTCTTCACGAGGTGTGCGGTCGTTCAATGCTTGCTTATGTTCTTGACGCATGCCGGGCGGCAGATGTCGGGAAGATATACGTGGTAGTAGGCTACGGAACCGAGCAAGTGAAATCACAGTTTGACGGCGGCGATATAGTGTGGGTACATCAGGACCAACAAAGAGGCACCGGGCATGCGGTTTTGTGCTGTAAGGATTATCTTAAGGATTTTAACGGTCAGACGCTTGTTCTTTGCGGTGACGGGCCTTTGATAAGGGCTGAGACGCTGAGGATTCTTGCGGCTAAGCATGACAGTGAAGCGGCGGCCACGACGCTGGCGACGGCGATTCTCGAAGAGCCGGATGGGTACGGGCGCATAATCAGAGACAGTTACGGCAATATTCAGGGCATCGTGGAAGACAGCGAATGTACGGCAGAGCAGAAGAAGATTACAGAGGTGAACCCAAGCTATTATTTGTTCGATAATCAGGTTCTTTTCGAGGCACTGGCAAAGATTACATGTAACAATGCAAAAAATGAGTATTACCTGACGGATGCGCTGTCAATTATTCTCTCCAGCGGTCGTAAAGTGGTGGCGATTACGGCGGTTCGGCCCGAAGAGGCCATGAGTATCAACAGCAGGGCGGACCTGAGTATGGTAGGAAAGATTATGCAGCAGCGGATTCAGCAGCAGCTGATGGCCAACGGGGTGACAATAGTGGACCCGGAGAATACGTGGATAGATTCAAGCGCAGAAATTGGTCAGGATACGCAGATAGAGCCTTTTACGTATGTGCAAGGCCAAGTCAAGATAGGGATGAGGTGCAAAGTTGGGCCTTTTGCTTATTTGAAGCACGGCACCGTGGTTGCTGATGACAGTGAGGTCGGGGCAGGTATAATGAGTTTTAAGCAAAGGAACCAGTAAATCCAGGGAAAGGACGGGCACTATGTTTTTGAGTGACAATTTGAAGATTTTCACCGGCAGCAGCAATGTACCGCTTGCCAGTGCGGTGTGCAACTATCTGGAAATTCCGCTTGGCGGCGCCAAAATAGGCAGATTTCCTGACGGGGAGAAGTTTATTAAACTCGAGGACGATGTCCGCGGAAGAGATTGTTTTGTGATACAGTCCACGTGCCGGCCGGTAGATGACCATTTAGTAGAGCTTCTGATTTGCCTGGACTGTCTGCGAAGGGCCAGCGCAAAGCGAATTACCGCAGTGATACCGTATTTCGGGTATGCGCGTCAGGACCGGAAGGACGAAGGTCGTGTTCCGATTACGGCCAAGCTGGTGGCAAATATTGTTACTGTCGCAGGCGCCGACCGGGTGCTTGCGATAGACCTGCACGCCCGGCAGCTTCAGGGTTTTTTCGATATACCTGTGGACCACCTGACGGCGGAGCTGGTGCTGGGCAAGTATTTCAGGGACAAAAAGATAGACAACCTTGCGGTTATTTCGCCGGATGTGGGTAATATGAAGATAGCGGCGAGGTATGCTTCGCATCTGGGCGGTGAGCTTGCGATTATACACAAGAAGAGGTTAAGCGGCAACGAGGTTTCGGCAGATGAAATCATCGGCCAGGTGGAGGGCAAGAATATTCTCATGTGTGACGACATCATAGCCACAGCAGGTACGATATGCAGCGCGGCGAAACTGGTCAAGCAAAGGGGCGCAAAGAATATATATGTCGGCAGTACGCACGGAGTGTTTGCCGCAGAAGCGCTGGACAGACTAAAACAGGCACCTATAGATGAAGTGGTTGTCACCGATACCATACCGTTGAGCGAGGAGGCAAAACAGCTTAGTAATATACAGGTATTAAGCGTTGCGCCGATGCTGGGTGAGGCCATAAAGCGGATTCACAGGAACGAATCGGTCAGCAGTCTGTTCAACAATCTTTAGTCTGGGCGAAAAGATAATTTGTATTAAAGGGCACAGAAATTATGGAAAAGGCGTTGGTTTTACAGACTGACAGTCGTGAACAAACGGGCACACATTCAGCGACAAAGCTGCGCAAGCAGAGTCGCATACCAGCCATAGTATATGGTCATAAACAAGAGCCTATGGCCATATCATTTGATGTGCATGATTTCACGGAAGCCGTTCATCACGGACATCGCGTTATTGATATAAAGTGCGGCAGAAAAAAGGAAAAGGTAATGGTCAAGGACCTTCAGTATGATTACCTCGGCAAGTACATCATTCATGCAGACCTGGTGCGTGTGGACGCAAGTGAGATTGTGACCGTATCGGTAGCTGTTGAGCTTAAAGGCGAGCCGAAGGGCGCCGTTGAAGGCGGAATAGCAGAGGCACGCGTGGATAGTCTTGATGTGCGGTGCAAGGTCAGTGACATTCCGGAGGTTTTCGTAGTATCGGTAAAAGACATGCAGGTAGGCGATTCCATTCACGCCGGCGATATCGAGCTTCCGGCAGGTGTGACACTGGCGGATGAGCCAGAGACATTGATTGCGACCTGCAGCCTGGTAGCGGCAGCCAAGACCGCTGAGGAGGTTGAAGAGGAGGCGCCGCCGACACCTGAAGTTATCGGTGAGGCAGAAAGAGAAAAGAAGAAGGGCGAGGAAGACAAGACAGAGAAAAGCCAGCAGTAAAGAGGCAGCTTTTGCCGAGGGTAAATTTGCTGAGGCGAAAGCTTTATTTTGTGTATTTTTCAGAGTAAGTTGTCGGCAGCTCTGGTATGACGGGTGTTAAGATGATTGTCGGCCTGGGTAATCCAGGCCAAGAGTATGTTGATACACGACACAACGCCGGCTTTAAGGTCGCGGATGAGCTTTCGGGAACACTGGGTATTAAGGTAAGTAAAAGCAAGTTCGGCGCCGTTTTGGGTCACGGCATCTGTGGCGAAGAAAATGTAATAATTTTAAAACCTTTGCGGTTCATGAACTGCAGCGGTGAAGTGGTCTGTGCGGCGGCAGGTTTTTACAAGATACCGCTGACCGGGCTGCTTGTGGTCAGTGACGATATGGCGCTGGATGTGGGCACAATCAGGCTGCGGGCAAGAGGTTCGGCAGGTGGTCATAACGGTCTGGCGGACATAATAGACAGGCTTGGCACCGAGGATTTTGCACGTTTGCGAGTCGGCATAGGCAGCAGAGCCGCCGATACAGCGGAGGATTATGTGCTGGATGAGCCGACGGCTGAGGAGAAACCGGTATTGGCCGAGGCGAGCAGAAGGGCCTGTGTGTGTGCGGTCTGCTGGGTGCAGCAAGGTATCGAAGCTGCGATGAACGAGTTTAACACTGGTATTCGGCAATAACGGTTGCCTGCATACCGGTACAGCGAATACGAATGTTTTTAAAATGAGAGCGGCAGCGCAGGACGGCAGTGCAGGACGGCAGCGCAGGACGGCAGCGCAGGGCGGCAGCACGTTTGTTTATGTTTTTTACCGGTGTTTTAAGTTCAAGGTAACAAGGTTTAAGAATAGCGAGGTGCTTGATGGTTCGGGATTCGTCGAAGGTGTCTGTGAAAACAGTCAACGTCAGATTATATGAGGGTCTGTTTCTGGTGGATTCGGTACAGGCCGCTGCCGACTGGGACGCGGTTATAGCGGCAGTACGGGGCCTGCTTGAAAAGGCCAAAGCAGAGATTGTATCTATCAGCAAGTGGGACGAGCGCAAACTGACGTACAAAATAAAAGGTGAAACCAGGGGCACGTATATACTATGCTACTTCAGGGTTGACAGCAGTAAGATACAGCAGATGGAGCGAAATATTCAACTTTCGCCGACAATCTGGCGTGCCCTGATTCTGAATGCCGAGGCACGCAGCGCAGCGGATATTGAAAAGGAAACCGAGGCGATGATTGCCGAAAGCCAGGACCATCAGCCGGTAGAAAAAACCGCTGAAAGCGTCCAGGACCAAAAAAAAGAAACAGTTGAGCCGAAGCCGGCTGAACCGAAGCCGGTTGAGCCGAAGCCGGCTGAACCGAAGCCGGCTGAACCGAAGCCGGCTGAGCCGAAGCCGGCTGAACCGGAACCGGCTGATTCAATTGAACCAGCGGCTGAGGACACAGCAGCGGAATGAAAAAGACAGGTTTGACCAGGAGGTCAAGAAAAGTTTGATTACCGATGGTTTGATACCGTTAGCGCAGTTAAGGGATTAAACAATGGCAAATTTTAATAAAGTTCTTCTTATGGGCAATCTGACTCGAGACCCGCAGTTGTCTTATCTGCCCAATCAGACAGCGGTGGTTGATTTTGGGCTGGCGGTAAACCGCCGGTGGACAGGCAAGGACGGTGAAAAGAGAGAGGAGACATGTTTTGTGGACTGCAGGGCGTATGGTCAGCCTGCAGAGACCATAAACAAGTATCTCAACAAGGGCAAGCCCATATTCATAGAGGGCAGGCTGGATTTTAATACATGGACCGCTCAGGACGGCAGCAAGCGCAGCAAGCACAGGGTGACGGTGGAAAGATTTCAGTTCATCGGTGGTCCGGCATCAGCGGATGGAAAGTCAACAGGTGCAAGAGCTGATGCGGGCAGGGGACCCCAGGCAGCGGCGCAGACAGATGAGAGCGGCGGAGATGATATACCGTTTTAATCGTATTAAGTTTTGATTTTTCGATGTTGGCTTTGAGGTAAATCGGTATGGTATTCGGCAAGAAGAAGGATAATTCGGAAGGAAGGCGTTCGAGTGAACATGACAATCAGCGCGGCATGAACACCAGGCCAACGGCCGGCGGCAGGTATGCCGACAGAGCCGGTCCGGGGCGAGCAGCGGTTGCCGGCAGGCAAATGGGGGGCAGAACGCTGTGTCGTTTTTGCAGGCGAAGGATTTCTTACGTAGATTACAAGGACATAGAGACGCTGCAAAAACTTCTAACCAATCGCGGCAAGATATATTCGCGCAAGCGCAGCGGCAATTGCGCGAAGTGTCAAAGGAAGGTCAAGAAGGCAATTAAGCGGGCCAGGTATATGGCGCTGCTTCCGTTTACCAAGTAAGGCAACAGGGTCGTTATTTTACGTTCAGGCAGGCAGCAGAAGCGGTAATCGAAGTGCAGATAAAAGGGTGTAGAAATGGCGGACAGGATGAAAGTTCTACTTTTGGCAGATATTGAGCGAAAAGGCGGGGGTAAGGGCGGAGTGCTGGGGTGGTACGGGGATGTGCTTGAGGTTTCGAGCGGGTACGCGAGGAACTATCTTCTGCCGCAGGGACTTGCGGTGGTTCCGACCGAGGCGAACCTGCGGACCATAGCAGAAGAGAAGGCCAAACGCGCCGAGCAGCGGATACAGCAGAGAAGCCGTCTGGAGCAGGCGGCATCGGCGGTGGACGGTGCCGAGGCGGTATTGGCAGCCAAGGCAAACCAGCAGGGTCATTTATTCGGTTCAATAAGTGACGGCCAGATAGCCGCCAACCTTCGCCAGCAGGGATTCGAGGTGGCTGATGATGTTGTTGAACTTGCCGAGCATATAAAAGAGGTTGGTACAACGCAGGTAAGGCTGAGATTTTCAGAGGATTTAACAGCTACGGTCAACGTAGTCGTGGTGGCAGAGCAGGATGGTGCAAGTGAGTCAGACGACGGAGAAAAATAACAGCAAGGCGCTGGGCCGTGGTCAACTGGAGACGGTCAAGACAGTTGCCAGGTCAACGGTGCGTTCGATGCCCCAATCTCCGGCTGCTGAGGCAGCGGTGTTAGGCTCGATGATAATCGACCCGGAGTGCATCGGTGAGGTCATTGAGACACTGGTCAATAGTGAAGCGTTTTACTGGCCAGGGCATCAGATGATATTCGAGGCATTGATAAGGCTTTATGAGAATGTTCCGAAGCGTCAGCTTCTCGGAGCCGGGCAGGAAGGCGGTGAGGGCCTGGACGCGGTACTGCTTAGAGACGAGCTTGAGAAGCGCAAGCAGCTTCAGGAAGTGGGTGGAGTAGAGTATCTTGGCAAGATTATGGATTCGGTGCCATCATCGGCGAACGTTATGTATTATGCCGGGATAATCAAAGAGAAAATGCTAATGCGCCACCTGGTCCAGGCAGCCAGTGAGATTCTGGACGGGGCATACGATGAGACCGGGGAGCCGGGTGAAAAACTGGACGATGCAGAAAGGAAGATATTCGCTGTTACCAACAGGAAGATAGGCGGTACCGCATCAGAACTGAAGGATTTGGTCAGCCGGGCTTATGAGCTGATCGAGAATCGTGAGGGTAAACACCTAACGGGTATAGCGACGGGTTTTTATGCGCTGGATGAGCTTACGTGCGGTCTTCAGAACGGTGAGATGATAATCATAGCCGGCCGGCCAAGTATGGGCAAGACCAGTCTTGTGTTGAACATGGCAGAGCATATGGCGGTCAACGACAAGACTGCGGTAGGGATATTCTCACTGGAGATGGGCAGGCAGCAGCTTGCTGAGAGGTTTCTTTACAGCATGGGGCAGGTGGAATCCCAGCGCGGCAGAAAGGGTATGCTGAACACGGAAGACTACGAGCAGCTGGTTAAGGCCTGCGGCCGATTGTCGGAAGCACCGATTTATATAGATGATACATCCGGTTTGACACCCCTGGAATTGAGGGCCAAAGCCCGCAGGCTCAAGAGCCGGTACGATATACGGTGCATGATAGTGGATTATCTTCAATTGATGAGTTCGGGTCGTCGACGTGTGGAGTCCCGCCAGCAGGAGATTACGGAGATTTCGAGATACATTAAAGGTCTTGCCAGAGAGCTTGACATTCCGGTAGTGGTATTGAGCCAGTTGAACCGCTCTCCCGAAGGCAGGGATGGCCACAGGCCGAAAATGAGTGACCTTCGTGAAAGCGGCAGCATCGAGCAGGACGCTGACGTGGTGATGCTTATTCACCGGGAGGACTATTATCATCGTGGCGAGGCCGGTTACAGCGAAGACAATAACGCCGAGGTAATAATAGCCAAACAGCGCAACGGACCCACCGACAGTGTAAAGCTGATATTCAGGGAGAAATTTACGCGATTTGAAAATGCCTCCTTCGCGGAGGAGCCGTTTTAATTCGTACTTTTTGGCGGTATTCAGGGACCGGCCGAGGACAGGGACGAATTGTTGATGGTCGAAAACAACAACAAAATCGGCAGGCACGGGGTGGTTTTGTGCATATTAGGGTTTGTGATATTTTTTGCCGATGTGGCGTTTTCGCAGCAGCAAAAAGAGATTGCTGAAGTGGTTGTAACGGGTAACCGCATTCTCAGCACAAGTACACTGCTAAGCAAGGTTCGCAGCCGAGCAGGTCAGGTTTTCGATGCGGCAACGGCGGCTGAGGACGCAAGGCGTATTGCCCAGGTGCGCGGAGTAGAGTACTGTTACTATAATACGGCGGCGGTAGAGGACAAGATACGGCTGACATTCGTGGTGCTGGAGCACAGCGTCGCAAGGGAAATAAATTTTTCCGGCAACAAAAGTTTCAAAGACAAGACACTTGAGAAGAAACTCGGCATCCAGAGGGGCGATTATGTGGACGCTATTACGGCCAAGACGGATGTTGAGACGCTTACCGATTACTATCAGAAAAAAGGATTTGCTTTTGCCAGGGTCGGGGTGGACTTCGAGAAGCTTGACCGGGGACAGGTGAATTTTACGATTGACGAAGGCCCGAGAGTGAAAATCGTCTCGATTAAATTCACAGGTAATGCGGCTATTAAGTACAAGGCCCTTGCAAAAGCCATCAAGACAAAGAAAACCAAATGGTTAATCCTGGCCAACTATTATAATGAAAGCAAGGCAGCCAAGGATGTGGTCAAATTGCAGGACATTTACCAGAGGAAAGGTTATCTTGATGTGGCGGTGGAGGCAAGGCCACGGTTCAGCGACAGAAAAGACAAGGTGGATATTAACTTCGTAATCGACGAAGGCAGCATATATACAATTGCAAGGATTTTGCTTGTGGGCGCCGAGCATTTCACAAACGAACGGCTTGCCGATGAGGTTAAGCTGAAAGTCGGGCAGGTGTATAATATCAGACAGGCCAAATCGGACGTACGAGCACTTACGAAGCTGTACCTTGAGAATGGTTTTATCGACGCCGAGGTCAGGCAAAGCCGCATTTTCGTATCCGAAGGCAATGTGGATGTAAAATTCGAGATAAAGCAGGGGCAGCGTTTTCGGATTGGACGGGTCAATATAAGCGGCAACACACAGACTCAGGACAAGGTAATCAGGCGGATACTTGACGAGTACGATTTTGTACCGGGGCAGTGGTATAATGCTGACACAGCCAGAGGTGACGGGCGGGGATTTCTTGAGCGGAAGATACAAAGGAGGCTGCTCGCGGAGGCATCGAGTATAACAGCGGCCGGCACAGCCACAGGGCATCGAGACGCGGAGGTAACGATAGTGGAAGGCCAGACCGGAGCGGTTATTATCGGTGCCGGCGTAGCCAGCGACAGCGGTCTTATAGGCCAGCTTGTTTTTCGACAGAGCAATTTCGATATACGCGACAAGCCGGAAAGTTTCAAGGAGTTTATCACGGGACAGGCATTCAAGGGTGCAGGGCAGGAATTGAATATATCGCTTATGCCGGGAACAGAGGTCAGCAGCTACTCGATTAATTTTACAGAGCCCTACTGGAAGGAGCAGCCGATATCGCTGAACGTTATGGGGTTAAGCTACGAGAGGTGGCGGGAAAGCTATGATGAGAACAGGACCAAGGGGTACGTCGGCTTTGAGAAGCGCTATAAAAATGACTGGCGCAGAAGTATCGGCTTTCGGGCGGAGAATGTAGAGGTTGATGATATTGACATTGACGCGCCGAAAGAAATTACGGCTGTCAAGGGTGACAACGTTCTTTTTGGAGTGACCTTCGGGGCGGGTAAAGACACCACTGATTTCGAGTTCAACCCGACCGACGGCTACAGGGTGAACGTTACCTACGAACAGGTCGCAGGCGACCACACGTTCGGGATATTGAGCGGTGTGTACACCCGCTACAAGACCATCAGAGAAGACCTGACAGAACGAAAAACCGTTCTGGCAACGAAACTGTACGCGGGCACCACGGTGGGAGATGCTCCGGCATTCGAGAAGTTTTATGCCGGCGGCCAGAGCACTATAAGGGGATTCGAGTACCGTGGGGTAAGCACAAGGGGTCTGCAGCAGAACGTGTTCAATCCCGAGCGTAAAGACCCCGTTGGCAGCGACTGGCTTGTGCTGGCTAATGCGGAGGTAATAGTGCCTCTGACGGGGGAGAATCTTTCCTGGTTATTGTTCGTCGACAGCGGGTTGATTGATACGGGCGGGTACAGGGCAACGATAGGCATGGGCCTGCAAATAGAGATCCCCCAATGGTTCGGGCGCATACCGATGAGGTTTGAGCTTGCTGTGCCTCTGATGAAGGAAGACGAAGACGATATACAGGTGTTCAGTTTCTCGGTGGGGCGGCTGTTTTGATAGTGAACGGCAGAATAAGCGGGTATTTGGTTTTGAAGGCGGGAAAAAGAAAGGATATCCTATGAAAATAAAATCAACGGTTCTGGTTGGTTTGATAACAGCGGTTGTTATCGGTTTCGGCCACCAGTACAGCAGGGCTGGGTCAAAGGAACAGACACTCGCGGTTAAGATAGGCGTTGTAAGTGTGAGACGGATTTTCGAAAGCTGCAAGAGGAATGCCGAATACAGACAGCAGGCCGCCGCTGAGCAGGACAGGGTCATAGCAGCGCTTGAAAAGCTTTCGAAGGAAATAGAGGCTGGTCAGGCGGGGCTGAGGGTGTTGAAACCGGGCAGCAACGACCACCTGGCCCAGATGAAAGAGCTGATGGCCAAACAAGCCAGACTTGAAGCAGAGCAGGAATTCTATAAGCAGCAGATGGGGCTGAAAGACCAGAGGTGGACCGAACAGCTTTATGTGGATATCCTGAAGGCCACCGACGTCATTGCGGCCGAGAAGGGTCTGGATCTTGTTTTCGAACGAGATGAGATTGAGTTTCCGGCTCCCAGCGCCAATGAGCTGATGCTGACCATCAGGACGCATAAGGTTCTTTACAGCAAGGGGTGTACGGACATAACCGATGAGGTGACGGCGTGGCTGGATTTCAAATAAACAGTTTTTACAAAAAGCTGAACGGATACGAAACGGCGGTAGCTGATGAGATTAACAGTAGCACAACTGGCAGAGCAAATAGGAGCCAGGCTGTTGTGTGATGCCAACGGCGGCAGCGGGTATGTGGCTGCAGTGGGCCCGGTAGAAGGTACCGGTGAGAATGAGGTGACGTTCGTGGCTAATAAGAAACACATTGCTGCGATTAGAATCTCACGGGCGGGTGCGGTTATTGTTTCCGAGCACATCGAGGGTCTGCGTCAACCTCAGTTGATTGTTGAAAATGTTGAGAAAGCACTTATAGAGGCATTAGTTATATTTGCGCCGCAATTACAACGCCACAGTGCAGGTATAGACCCTACCGCAAAAGTCAGCGAAGGGGTCAAGATTGGCCGGGATGTTTATATCGGAGCAGGGGTAGTAATCGACGAGAGTGTTGAAATCGGCTCGGGCAGCGCCATTTCGGCTGGCTGCAAAATCGGACAGAACTGCAGACTTGGTGCTCACTGCCGGCTTGACGAGAATGTGGTTATTTATCACAACTGCACATTGGGCAACAACGTAATAGTGCAGGCCAACAGTACAATCGGCAGCACAGGTTTCGGTTATTATTGTATAGACGGTGTCCATAAACTTGTTCCGCATAACGGTACGGTTGTAATTGAAGAGTTTGTGGAAATCGGCGCCAACTGCTGTATAGACCGGGCCAAGTTCGGTCAAACAAGAATAGGTGCGGGCACAAAAATAGATAACCTTGTTCACATCGCTCACAACGTGACAATAGGTAAATGCTGCCTTATAGCAGCGCAGGTGGGGCTGGCGGGCAGCTGCAAAATTGGCGACGGGGTAGTCTTCGGCGGTCAGTCCGGGGTTGTGGATAATCTACACATCCCGGATGGGACGATGGTTGGTGCACGGTCGGGGGTGTGCTTGCGCAATCCGGGCAAGAGTAAAAAGCTGTTCGGAACGCCGGCAATTGATATCAAGGAGGAATTTCGATTAGTGGGTCTGCGGAGACGATTACCGGAAGTTTTCAAGCAGTTGAAACAGCTGAATTCGAGGCTCAAAAAACTTGAAACTGCAAAAGACGATAAAAAACCAGGCTAAGTTAAGCGGCAAAGGCTTGTTTGAAGGCAAAGAAGCAAAGGTGAGCTTTTGCCCTGCGCCTGTTAATTCAGGTATAGTATTTGTCCGCACCGACGTAGCGGACAGCTCGCCGATAGCAGCAACGGCTGCCAATATAGCGCCGAGGAGTCGGCGCACGACGGTGCAAAACGGCAGCTTATGTATAGAGACGGTCGAGCACTGTCTGGCGGTAATAAACGCGCTTGAGATTGATAATCTGACTATAGAAATAGACGGTCCGGAACTTCCTGCGCCCGACTGCAGCAGTCTGGAGTATTTCAAGGCACTGAAGCAGGCAGTTCCGATTGAGCAGCCTGCAGCCAGACGGGAGTTCATCATTCAAAAGCCCATCGCTATAAGCGACAAGGAAGCCTCTATATACGCACTTCCGAGTACCGAAAACGGTCTGAGCATTACTTACGACCTTGACTACGGGGGTCATACAGGCGTGGGCAGACAGGTTTTCAGCTGCAGGGTCACACCTGAAAGCTTTGAAAAGCACCTGGCTGCGGCCCGCACATTCCTGCTGGAGCCGGAAGCCAGGCAGTTCCAAGCCCGCGGCGTGGGCACTCATCTTGGGCCGAAGGACATTCTTGTTATTGATTCCGACGGGCCTGTGAAGAACAGTTTCCGGTTTGCCGACGAATGCGCCCGACACAAGATTGTCGATTTGATTGGGGACCTTGCGTTGGTCGGCAGGGCAGTCAAGGGCAGGATTCTGGCTTGTAAAAGCGGGCACAATCTGAACCGTCAGCTTGTGGCCAAGCTGGTGCAGGCGGCCCGTCAGCAGGAGCGGATGCAAAAATCGGGCAGCGATGCAATTCTGGACGTGAGACAGATAGCGAGGATTCTGCCTCACAGGTACCCGTTTCTGCTTGTGGACAAGGTTATAGAAATAGAAGGCGACAAGCGGATAACGGGCATAAAGAATGTAAGTATCAACGAGCATTTTTTTCAGGGTCATTTCCCGGGCAGACCCATAATGCCGGGGGTGCTTGTGGTAGAAGCGATGGCGCAGCTTTCGGGTCTTTTATTTGCACAGAAACTCGAGCATGCGGGTAAGCTGGCGGTACTTTTGAGTATGGACGCCGTGAAACTGCGCAGAGCAATTGTGCCCGGCGACCAGCTTGTTCTGACCGCTGAAGTGGTAAGACTGAGGAAAAGGACGGCGCAGTGTCACTGTAAAGCGATGGTCGGCAAGCAGGTGGCCGCTGAGGCGGACATAAGGTTTATACTTGTGGACGACGAGATGTATAACAAATAGAAGCGAAAGTTTTTTCAAAGATGAGCAGAAGGGCAAAAATGGCCAAGGTTCACAGCAGTGCAGTAGTTGACAAGAGCGTGGAACTTGACGAACAGGTGGAGGTGGGGCCGAATTGCGTTATCGACAAACGGGTATCGATAGGCGCAGGCACCACTATCGGCGCCAACGTTGTGATAGACCAGGACGTAAAAATCGGCAGAGGTAACCGGTTTTTCTGCAATTGTTCGATTGGCGGTCAGCCGCAGATACTCGGTCTGGACGCCGATAAGCCGATTGGGGGACTGGTAATCGGCGACAATAACATTTTTCGCGAGCAGGTGACAATTCATCCGAGTATCTATGAGGGCAAAAATACAAAAATCGGAAACAACAACCTGCTGATGATAGGGGTGCATATCGGGCATGACTGCGAACTCCAAGACGATATTGTTATGAGTAATTACGCGCAGCTAAGCGGGCACTGCAGGATTGAAAGGGGGGTGTGGCTCAGCGGTATGGTGCTGCTTCATCAGTTCGTAACCATCGGCAAGTGGTGTTATGCAGCGGGGATGGCGGGTATTAACAAGGATGTTCCGCCTTTTCTTATTGTAAGCGGTCATTACCCGCCGCGGGTTCGGGGGGTCAATAAGCGAGGTCTTGAGCGTGCGGGTATGAGCGAACAGCAGCAGCAACAGATAATAGAAGCCTACAGAAGGATTTATCGGGGTAACGGCTCGGTTGTGGAAAATGCCAGGGCTATGGCTGAAGAGGGTTCGTTGGATGAGAATGTACAGGCAATGGTTGATATGATAACCAAAAGCAGTCAGCAGCGTTTCGGCAGATACCTTGAGAGGCACAGAGAATAACAGCCGGCAGGACATTGGATATAGCACAGGCTCAAAAAAGGCGCGTCAAAGCAATGAACAAGATACGTACTGCTGTTGTGGGGGCAGGGAAAATGGGGGCCATACATGCAAGGGTTTACCACCAACTTGCGCAAAGCGAACTTGTGGCGGTGGTCGATATCGAGGCCCAAAAGGCCGGGAAACTGGCTAAAAAGTACCGGTGCGCTGCGTTCACCGACAGTAAAGACATACTGGGCAGGGTGGATGCTGTTACCATATCGGCTCCGACGGCTGAACATGCGGCTCTGGCGGAGCTTTTCATAGAGAATAATGTCGCGGTTATGATTGAAAAGCCGCTGGCGGTTAAGGCGGCCCAGGGAAGAAGGATAGTGGAACTTGCCGAAAGACGGGGAACGGTTATTGCTGTCGGCCACAGCGAACGGTGCAACCCCGTTGTTCAGGCAATGAAGCGGCTTAATATCGAGCCAAAGTTTATCGAGGCAACGCGGGTAAGTCCTTATCCGTTTCGTTCGACCGACATTGGTGTAGTTCTGGACGTGATGATTCACGATATAGATATTGTGCTTTCTCTGGCTTCCAGCAGGGTAAGGGACGTTGATGCCGTGGGTGTAGGTGTTATCGATGAGCAAGAGGACATATGCAGCGCGAGGATTTTTTTCGACAGCGGATGTATTGCCAATATTACGGCATCTCGGCTGGCGTTGAAGACCGAACGGAAGGTGCGGGTATTCAGTCGTCAGGCGTACCTGAGTCTGGACTATTTGAAAAAAAGCGGCACGGTAATCAAGGCAGACCCGAATGTTGATGTGCCGGCCAAAGTCAGGCAGCTGAAAAAAAGCGGCAAGCTGGAGCTTTTGAAGACCCACTGGACGGATTTGCTGCACATAGAGCGGCTTGAGATAGATGATAAAGAGCCGCTTCGGACAGAGCAGGAGGCGTTTTTACGAGCGGTTGCCGACACCACGACCAGGCCGGAGGTCAGCGGTCGGGAAGCACTTGCGGCTCTGGAATGCGCGGAGATGATTCTGGCGTCGGTTCGGCGGCACCGGTGGGACTGAAGGACACCTGCGAGAAGTGATTTTTAATATAAGGTATCAGCTAAGTGCCAATTTAAATTGCCTGACCAATTTGTCAGCCAGGCGGGTGGGTTCGGGCAGTCGATATTTTGTGGCACAGAAAATTATGTTTTCGACGGCATTGTTAAGCGTGCACATGTTACCAACAGAGACAAAAACCGGTTTGACACTTGTGCGGGTTCTGACAACGGCGCCGATAACCTGACCGTTGTCTTTGAGGTGTGTGAATGAACCTTTCCTGTTTTGGGGCTGTTTGAAAGTACCGATGAGTCTGCTTTTTGCACAGCCGATGGTGGGTTTCCGAAAGAACAGGCCCAGATGAGCGGCCAGACCCAGTCTGCGAGGATGGGCAAGACCCTGGCCGTCAACGATGAAGATATCGGGGTTTGTTTTTAGTTTTTCGGCGGCGGCTATGCACACGGGCGCTTCGCGGAATGACAGCAGGCCCGGGATATAGGGGAAGTTTACGTTGTTAACGGCATCCTGGATTTCGACAATTTCAAAGTGAGCAGCTGCGACGGGCCTTAAGACTACGGCTGCGGCGATAATTTTTCGGCCGTCTTTGCTGAATGCGCAGTCCAGGCCCGCAAACAGTGCCGGTTTTTTTTTCAAAGCGGTGAATCTGACTTTACAGGCAAGCTCTTTTTGAAGGGCTGCGGCCTGTGAGTAAGACAGGTTCCAGTTGTGTAATCTGTTTATTTTCATAACAACAGGGTTTTTGTTGATTATTGATTAGTGGGGTATGTTTGGCAACGGTCAATTTTCTTTTTCTATCGGGTCGATGTTTTGGTACAATGAAAGGTTTGGGTTTTTGCTAAACTTTAAGTATCTCAGGCGTGCGAAGAAGTTGTGATGGCTAAGAACGTTAACAAGGCAATCAATATCACAGGGGCATCCGAGCATAACCTCAAGAATATCAGCCTGAGCATTCCGCGGGACAAGCTCGTATTGATTACGGGTATAAGCGGCTCGGGTAAAAGCTCGCTTGCTTTCGATACTATTTACGCTGAGGGCAGGCGCAAGTACGTTGAGTCTCTCAGCACTTATGCCAGGCAGTTCCTCGAGCAGATGCAGAAACCTGCGGTGGAAGAGATTACGGGTCTTCCGCCGACAATTGCCATAGAGCAGCGAAGCGCCAGCAGTAATCCCCGCTCGACGGTAGCAACCGCAACGGAGATATATGATTATTTCCGTCTTCTTTTTGCGCGTGCGGGTCAGCCGCACTGCTGGGTGTGCGGCAAGGAAATAACCAGCCAGCACTCATCGCAGATAGTGGATTCACTGCTTAATTACCCGGAGGGTACAAAGGTGCAGATTTGCGCACCGCTGGTTCGGGGAAAGAAGGGTGAGCACAGGGACATATTCAGCAGCGTGCAGCGTGAAGGTTTTGTTCGCGTTCGTGTTGACGGAGTGATTTATGATGTTCGCCAGGCGCCTGTTCTGAATAAGCGCAAAAAACACGATATCGCGGCGGTAGTGGACAGGCTGATTATCAAGGATTCGGTTCGGATTCGTTTGGCTGACTCTGTTGAAACGGCGCTGAAGCTGGGTGACGGGGTGGCTCTGGTACTGGTTCAGCAGCAGGGGGATAAAAACGGGCAACAAGCAGTGAGCGGCAGAGGTAAAAAAGGTGCCAAGAGCAGAACAGCCAACGACGGGTGGCGGGAAGTGATTTACAGCGAAAAGTTCGCCTGCGCCAGTCATCCGCAGGCCAGTCTTGAGGAGCTGTCGCCGCGGCTTTTCAGTTTTAACAGTCCATACGGAGCGTGCAGAAAATGCGACGGGCTGGGGACAATACTCGAATTTGACCCCGACCTTATCGTGCCCGAGCCGGACCTTTCGCTGGAGAAGGGCGCAATCAACGCGTGGCGAAAGGGCGGTAAGCGGATGAATATTTTTTACAACCGTCTGATAAAGAAATTCTGCGCACGGGCGGGCATAAGTAAATCCACGCCGTTTGCCCAAATACCTGCAGAGGTAAAGAATATTTTAATGTACGGCACCGATGACCACAAAAAATACGGTTTCTGGTTCGAGGGGGTAATCCCGAACATCGAGCGGCGATGGAAGAATACGACCAGTGAGTACGTTAAGGCCAGGCTTCACAGCTATCTTTCGGAGCAGCCCTGCCGAGGCTGTAAAGGCGCCAGACTTCGTCCGGAGGCGATAGCGGTCACGGTCGGCGGTAAAAGCATCCACGAGCTGACGGCTTTGAGCATTGAAAAAGCACAGCGGTTCTTTAACAAACTGCGTCTGGATGAGGAGAAATCCGTTATTGCCGCACAGATTCTCAAGGAGATAAAGGCCAGGCTGCGGTTTATGGTGGATGTAGGGCTGGGTTACCTGACACTTGACAGGTCCAGCGGCACACTGGCCGGCGGCGAAGCACAGCGTATTCGCCTGGCCACGCAGGTAGGCAGTGGGCTGGTGGGGGTCTGCTACGTTCTTGATGAGCCGACAATAGGTCTGCATAAGCGCGACAACGACCGGCTGCTGGAGATACTGCGGCGGTTAAGCCGGCTTGGTAATACGGTCATAGTTGTCGAACACGATGAAGACGTTATAAAAAACGCCGACCATATTATCGATATAGGGCCGGCGGCGGGTGCGCACGGGGGACAGGTGGTAGTTGAGGGCAATTATGAGCAGATTTTAAACTGCCGGCAGTCGGTTACGGGTGATTATTTAAGCGGCAGAAAAAAGATAGCACTGCCGATGCGCAGGCGCAAATACAATTTGAACAAATGTATAGAAGTTAAGGCTGCGGCTGAGAACAATCTCAAACATATCGATGTAAAGTTTCCGCTGGGTGTATTTACCTGTGTTACGGGTGTGTCGGGCAGCGGCAAGAGCAGCCTTGTCAGCAGGATTCTGCTTCTTGCGTTAAAACGCAGGCTTTATAACAGCAGGGAAAAGCCGGGTAAGCATAAGGCCGTTCTCGGTGTTTCATACATTGACAAGGTAATAGAGATAGACCAGTCACCCATAGGCAAGACACCGCGGAGCAATCCTGCTACTTATACGGGGGTGTTCGATGTGATAAGAAAATTGTTCTCAATGACGCGGGAAGCCAAGATAAGGGGTTTTAAGGCGGGGCGGTTCAGCTTCAATGTCAAAGGCGGTCGCTGTGAATACTGCAGGGGACAGGGGACCAAGAAGATAGAGATGCACTTTTTGCCGGACGTTTACGTAACCTGTCAACAGTGTAAAGGCAGAAGATACAACCCGGAGACACTTGAGGTTACGTATAAGGGCAAGAACATAGCTGATATTCTTGATATGAGGATTGAGGATGCACTTGAATTCTTTGCAAATTTCCCCAAGATTGTACGTTTCCTGAAGACACTCAATGACGTCGGGATGGGATATATGCAGTTGGGTCAGCCGTCCACGACACTGTCCGGCGGTGAGTCCCAGCGAGTAAAACTTGGTTCCGAACTGGGCAAGGCAAGCAGCGGCCGTACCATGTACCTTCTGGATGAGCCGACGACCGGGCTTCACTTTGCCGATATCCATAATTTATTGAACGTGCTGCGTCGTTTGACCGATGCAGGTAACACCATAGTGGTAATTGAGCATAACCTCGATGTT